>TARA_B100001057_G_scaffold472730_1_pt1 | contig 20127 bp, 11 predicted proteins | sample TARA_B100001057 | Tara Oceans TARA_B100001057 (sample SAMEA2621839) | marine metagenome | biome: marine biome (ENVO:00000447); feature: surface water layer (ENVO:00002042); material: "saline water (ENVO:00002010), including plankton (ENVO:xxxxxxxx)" | depth 5 m
CGCCAAGAAAGCCACCAAGAAGGTCGCCAAGAAAGCCACCAAGAAGGCAGCCAAGAAAGCGGCGAAGAAAGCTCCCAAGAAGGTCGCTACCAAAGCGGAAGCTTCCGGGTCTCCAGCAACTGCTGACACCCCCAAGAAGAAGCTCCCCAAGGGAAAGAGCCGGATCGATACACCTGAGATTCAGGAAAAGATGCGGGAGCTCATCAAGCTCGCCAAGGAACAAGACTATCTCACTTATGACGATATCCACGAGATCCTCCCCAAGGATCTCGTCGACCCGACCGATGTTGCTGCCATCCTCGATCGGTTGCGCAACATGGAATTCAACATCATCGATTCCTCAGAGGTCGATCGCTTTAAAGATAAGAAATCCTCAGATGATGCAGCGGAAGAAACGAAGGACCAGAAACTCGATATTCTCGATGACCCGGTCCGTATGTATCTGAAACAGATGGGGCAGGTGCCGCTCCTGACCCGGGAGCAGGAGGTTGAAATTTCAAAGCGGATTGAGGATGCCGAGATCTGCGTACAGAAGTTTCTCCATAAGTTTGGGTTCACGGCCGATAGTTACCTGGCCCTTGCAGACAAGCTTCAGCGGGGTAAGGAACGCTTCGACCGGGTCATTCTCGACAAGAAGATCGAGAGCCGCGAGCGCTACATGAAAACGCTCCCGAAGCTCTGCGATCAGGTGCGTAACCTCCATGAAGACACCAGCAAGATCTTCAAAAAACTAAGTGCCAAGTCTGTCCGGGGAAAAAAGAAGCTACTGGCCAGCCTCGACAAGAATCTCACGACCCTTGCGCGCCTTTACAACCGCTTTTACTTCAAGCAGAAGGTCATTGAGGACTTTTGCGAGGAAGTCCGTGAAACGCAGACCAAGATCTGGCGTTACCAACGCAAGCTTACCTCAAGGCTCAAGGATAAGAAAGAGTTCGAAACCAAGCTGAAGGAACTACAACTCTACTCATGGCATGATCAGGAGCAGTTTGAAGCCACTACTGGAGACCTGAATCACTGGCTGCGTGAAGCGCACAAAGCCAAGACGGAAATGGTAGAAGCTAACCTCCGCCTCGTGATCTCTATTGCGAAGAAATACACCAATCGAGGGCTCTCTTTCCTTGATCTGATTCAGGAAGGGAACATGGGCCTGATGAAAGCGGTGGAAAAATTTGAATACCGCCGCGGTTACAAGTTTTCTACCTATGCGACCTGGTGGATTCGTCAGGCTATCACTCGCTCGATCGCCGATCAGGCCCGGACCATTCGGATCCCGGTTCATATGATTGAAACGATCAATAAACTCATGCGGGTCCAGAAACAGCTGGTTCAGGAATACGGGAGAGAACCTACCCCCGATGAAATCGCTGAGGAGATTCACCTTCCCGTGGAACGAGTGCGTGCCGTCCTCAAGATGGCGCAACAACCTATATCGCTGCAGGCTCCCGTGGGAGACAGTGATGACACAAGCTTCGGGGATTTCATTGAGGATAAGACCGCGGAAAACCCGATGGAAGAAGCTGGCTTCTCCATGCTGAAGGATAAGATCAACGAAGTTCTCGACACTCTTACCGAGCGGGAACGGGAAGTCCTTGAGCAACGCTTTGGACTCAAGGACGGCTACAGTCGGACTCTTGAAGAGGTGGGTCGTCAATTTCAGGTGACTCGCGAACGGATCCGGCAGATTGAGGCCAAAGCACTCAGGAAGATGCGTCACCCCACGCGTATTCGCAAGTTGGAAGGCTTTATCGAGCTGCCAAACATGTAGAGAATCGCGGGCTCCCGCTTGTCTACTGGGAATCTTATGCTCAATTAGGCATAGGGGAGTTTCGGCTGGTATCCGCTATTCGAACCTCGGACGCTGACCCGTCTCGAGAACGTGCGGAGCCCGACCCCCCCTCCAACGACCAACCCTCCCGGCACCTCCCTCAAATCTCGATCATCAATGAGCAGCTACGATGTCAGTGCAGTGCGCTCGGGTTTTCCGATCCTCCAGCATGAGGTTCATGGAAAGCCCCTAGTGTATCTCGACAATGCAGCAACCTCTCAGAAACCGGAAGCCGTCCTCGAAGTCAGTCGTCATTACTACGAGCGACTCAACTCCAACATCCACCGAGGAACTCACCATCTCGCCCAGGAAGCTACCGCAGCTCACGAGAACGCACGCGAGCTCATTGCCCGTCACCTCAATGCCAGCTCGGCAGAAGAAATCATCTTTACCAGCGGAGCCACCGACGGAATCAATCTTATCAGCTCCACCCTCGGGTATTCCGGAAAAATAAGCCCCGGAGATGTCATTGCGATCAGCAACCTTGAGCATCACTCCAACACAGTGCCGTGGCAGATGCTCTGCGACCGATCAGGGGCCGTGCTGGAAGTCATCCCAGTCACAGAAGAAGGCGCCATCGATCCAGTAGACTTCGATCATCTCCTCGAAAAAACCTCTGGTCGGCTGAAAGTCCTCGCCCTGACCCATATCTCAAATGCTTTCGGCACAATTCTGCCTCTTGCCCAAATGATAGAGTCTGCCCATCGGGCAGGAGCCCTCGTGGTTGTAGATGGCGCCCAAGCCGTGCCCCACCTCTCTGTCGATGTCCAGAAACTCGACGCAGACTTTTATGTCTTCTCCGGCCACAAGGTTTACGCCCCCACGGGCATTGGCGTCCTCTACGGAAAGCACTCACTCCTTGAGGAGCTTCCTCCGTGGCGAGGTGGCGGAGAAATGATCCGGAAAGTTTCCTACGATGGAACGACCTTCAATGACCTCCCTTATAAGTTTGAAGCAGGCACTCCGAACATTGAGGGCGCGATCGCCCTTGCCGCAGCGCTCAATTTTCTTAATGAGCTAGGCCTTCAGAACGTCTCCAATCACGAAAATGCGATGATTCGACGTGCTGCCGATGCGCTCACGAGCATCAGGGGGCTTATCCTCTACGGACCAAGCGATCGTTCTGGATCATTGTCCTTCAATATCGACGGAATCCATCACTATGACCTTGGCACCCTCGTAGATAAGATGGGCATAGCCGTTCGCACCGGCCATCATTGCTGCCAACCCCTGATGACCCGCTTTGGCATCACCGGAACCCTCCGAGCATCATTTGGATGCTTTAACAACGAGGAAGATGTTGATCGTCTCGCTGAAGCTGTGGAAAAAGGAGTGGAAATGCTGCGCTGATACCCCGCAGTATTCCCATGTATTATTGCCCTTGAAGATGACCATCAACGAACGCCAGGAACAGCTACTCAAGGACTTGAGCCTTTTTCAGGATTGGACCGAGCGCTACGAATACGTCATCAGCCTCGGGAGGCAGCTGAATGAGATGCCCCCGGAAAGCAAAACCGAGGACAAGCTCATTGAAGGCTGTCAGTCTCAGGTCTGGCTGGAGGCCTACTTCGAAGATGGTGGTGTTCACTACAGGGCTGATTCCGACTCTCAAATCACCAAGGGAATGATCGCTCTCTTCATCCACTTTCTGGATGGTGAATCTCCGGAGAACATCCTCACTGCGGATTTCGCCTTTATAGAGAAAACGGGACTCAAGGAGCATCTTGCCCCCACACGGGCCAACGCCCTCAATCTCATGGCTATCCAAATGAAGCAACGAGCGCTGGATTTTACTGGGGCTCCCGATTGAGTATCCCGGAGTGAGAAGGCGGCGCTCAGGCCAAAGGCCCTACTCTCGGTTCAGCCACTTCAGCATGACCTCGGCAGAGCGCAGGGAGATCCCCGGAAGGACAGCAATCTCTTCCGCGCTTTTTCCACGGATCCGGCTCACAGAGCCAAACTCTGCAAGAAGAGCAGCTTTCCGTTTTGGAGAGACCCCGGGACAATCGTCCAGTAGGGACTCCTTCATTCGCTTGCGAAAGAGGAGCTCGTTATAATTATTGGCGCAGCGGTGGGCTTCGTCGCGAATTCGCTGAAGGAGTTTGAGTGCGCCAACCTCGTGACTCAGCACGAGGGGATTGCTTTCACCGGGCCGAAAAATTTCCTCTCGTTGCTTTGCCAGTCCAATAATCGGCAATTCGTGAAGTCCAAGACGCTGTAACTCGCCCGTTGCCGAACTCAGCTGACCCTTTCCCCCATCCACGATGACAAGATCGGGCAGGGTAATAGGCGCCCTCCCCTCTTGTGCGAGGCGGCGCATGGACTCCATGATACCTTCCTGGCTATCCACCGCCTCAGGGTTTGCCCTCGCTCCCTGCTGAAGGATACGAGCATAGCGCCGTCTAATTACTTCCGCCATGCTCGCAAAATCATCCTGACCCTCAACTGTCCTTACTCGATAGCGTCGATAATTCTGGTTGTCCGGAACTCCGTCAACGAACCGCACCATGGAGCCGACGATATGACTGCTGCTGACATTCGAAATATCGAAACATTCCATTACCGTTGGTGAAGCAGGAAGTTGGAGCAGTTCTGCCAGCTCCGCCAGATCATCTAATGGCTTCACGGTGGTAGGAACTCCCCGGCCTCTTGAAAACTGTCGAGTCGGATTGAGAGTCCGCTCCAGATTTTGCACGATATCTCTTAATCGAGCCGCTCGTTCGAAATCCATACGGGCCGCCGCTTTCTCCATCTCTTCGACCAGAGACTTCAAACGTTCTCTTCTCCCCCGACCCTCCAGCAAGGCACTCGCCTGCTCCACCTGTTCAAGGTAAGCCTCCCGGCTGATACTTCCGATACAAGGAGCGCTGCAGTTCCGTATCACGTCCGCGCTACAATGCTTATGCTCCTTCTTCCCCGGTTCCCTGGTCCGGCAACTCCGAAGCCCAAACTCCTTATTTAACCATGCGATAGTACCGCGCAAGGCGCCTGAGTGAGCGAATGGACCAAAATAGCGCGCGCCATCATCCTTTTTAAGGCGGGTCAGAACAAAACGGGGCCAAGGATCAGAAGGATTAATCTTCGCGAGCAGAAAGCGCTTATCGTCACGGAAGCTGATATTGTATCTCGGCCGATACTGCTTGATCAGCTTCCCCTCCAGCAGAAGTGCCTCTTGCTCATTTCGAACAAGGTGCACCTCAAAATCCCATATCGCGTCAAGGAGAGCCCGGGTCTTGTGATCTGCGCTCTGCTTCCTCGAGGGCATGAAATGGTTTCCCAGCCGCTTCCGGAGGTCACGAGCTTTCCCCACGTAGATCACTGATCCAAGCCGGTCCAGCATGAGGTAGACACCCGGTTGGTGCGGGATATCCCCAAGCCGGGCTCTCATGTCTGGACGCGCTTTCATCTCTCGCCGGCATTTTAGCGCAAACAAGGGCCAACGCAAAGAGACGACATCGAGACAAGCAGGGCGTATTACCAGCAAGAACACCAAAATCAGCACCCTGAAGCCCCTGAGTAATCGATTTGAGGCATGATTATGCGCCTGAACAGCAGCCCCCGTGCTTGAACGTTGATATCGAGCCGATACAGTCGTGTCGCCCCATGAACCGCACTCTGCTCTTTGTCCTCTCCTTGCTGGCAGCCACAGGCGCCGCTCTGGGAGCAGAAGAGCCGGGAGACACAACGAAAGTCAACATCCTCGAAATCATCAAGGAGGGAGGACTGATGATGTGGCCACTTGGAGCCCTCTCTATCGGGGCCCTCGTTCTTATCCTTCTGCTTTTTTTCACGATTCATCGTCGCAACGTGGTCAATGATCAATTCATGCGGGTCGCAGAGAGCCTAATTCGAAAGCGCGACTACCTTGGTCTGGCTGGGTATGCCCACCGGAGAGGCGAATGCATTGCTCGTATTACCCAGAAAACCTTCGATTTTGTTACAAAGAACCCGGAGGCGAAATTTAACGAGATTCGGGATGTGGCAGAGGCCGAGGGGTCCCGCCAGGCCAGTACCCTCAATCAACGGATCAGCTACCTGGCGGATATTGGAGCAATCGCGCCGATGGTCGGCCTTCTGGGAACCGTATTCGGCATGATTCGAGCCTTTCTCGAAATTAACACTGGAAACGTTGAAGTAGTGCGCCAGATGAAACTTGCAGGCGGGGTCGCTGAGGCCCTCGTAACTACTGCGAGCGGACTCTCCATAGGGATCCTCGCCATGATTTTCTACTCCGTATTTCGGGGTCGGGTTCAACGCTACCTCACCGAGCTGGAGGCTGCAGCAACGCACCTTCTCGCTCTTCTGGGTTCCCAGTTCCAGCAGGCGGAACGCTACCGACCTGAGAAGAAAGCGCCGGCACCAGAACCCGCAGATACATACCAGATACCCCGGAGTCAAAGACCGGCTCCTGCCCGTCCCGGTCAGTCGGACCTGCCAGGCGCGTGATACAAGGCGATCACTTGCAGGATGAAATTTAAGTCTCCAAAACCTCCCGAAAGCGTCATTCAACTGGCGCCCATGATTGATATCGTTTTTCTGCTCCTGATTTTCTTTCTCGTAACATGGCAATTCTCCCGCTCGGAACAGGACAGCAAGGTAAAGGTTCCGACCTCCAGTCAGGGCCAGGAGGAAACCCGGGCTATCAGTGAGATCAATGTGAATATCCGTCAAAGCGGCGAACTGGTAATCAATGGCGAGGTTCTCACGGAACAGGAACTACTCACCAAACTTCGTGCAATCGTTGAAGTCTATCAGAACCAGCCGGTGAGATTACGGGGCGACGGGGAAATCACTTACCAGACGCTCATGGGGGTGATCGATATTTGCCAAGAGGCGGGTATCTGGAATATTTCCTTCGCTACTCGGAGACCTAACTAACCCTAATTGGCCATGAATGCTTGAATTTAAGCATTTTCCCGCCGAGCTTTCCCGGTCCAAAGTTACAGTCCTTCCCTCTCATGCGCAGTTTCCACAACCTCTCGGCCCTGATCCAGGCTGGGCTGATTGTAACCCTCGTGCTCGCAGGTGAAGGAAGGAGTCAGGATCAAGACCCATCAACAGCCCCCTCTCTACCGCCCGGGAACCAACCGTTGAAGGCAGATCCATCCAAGGATTTGTTTGAACTCGCACTGCAATCCTACCGGGAAGCAGGAGAGACTACAAACCTGCGTCGCCGGAATGACACTTACAACGCTGCTGCTCGACAGTTCAACCGGTTCTACCTGCGGTTCAGAGATCACCCGGATGCAATCAAGGCCGTTTATTATCGAGCGATCTGCCACCAGAAACTCGACAACCAGGAGAACTACCTTACAGGCTTGGATGAAGTTCTTACCTTGAGGAGCACAGGGGCTCTCGTCGGGGCCGCCGCCTACCAGAGGGCCCTCGAGCATTACAAGTTAAAGCAGTATGCGGAAGCAGAACCCCTTTTCGAGGTCGCAGCCTCAGAATCTGACGAGGCTAGCTACCGTCATCGTGCATTGTATATCCGCGCGCTCTGTTTTGAAAAACTGGAGAAAAAACAAAAGACTGTTTCCGCCCTGAAAGCCATCCTCGCTGATACCGGATCTCCTTACCAGCCCAAGGCGGAACGCGTTCTCGCACACCTCTACCTGCAGGAAGGAATGAACGAGGAGGCCCTTGCCCATTTCCTCCACCTTTCAGAGTCTACGGATATAAAGACGCGGGCGGATGCAATCCTGCAGTGTGCCCAGCTCGCAAGAAAACTCGGCAAACGGAATTTTGCCCGGAAGTATTTCGAAGATATTCTGGTAACTCCGGAACTGGAGCAGTGGCATGGGGAGTCACAACTAGCCCTGATGAGTGAAGCCTCCCTAGAAGCCAGGCACAAAGACGTGATCACCTACTACGAGCAAGGCGATTACCCGCTCAACAAAGAGCCCCGTGACAGACGACTTCAAATTGCAGCCAAGTCCTATGCCGCTCTGGGCGAGGAACAGAAATCAACGGCTCTCCTACGAAAGCTCGCTTCAATTTCACCTGACGACCTCACCGCTCTGGAGGCAAGTTACCTCGTTCTTTCCCGGGAGTATCGGGCCCAGGGCGAGGGCCATTCCCAGCAGATCCAGGCCTTTCTCAAACGATTTGGGAAGAAATATGAGAACGATCCCCGTATTCACAACGCCCGCCTCATGCTCGCGGAAAGCTACCACGAAGGCGATCAATTCGCCTTGGCTGTAACCACCTACGAGGCCATCGACCTCACCCACATTGCCGCACAAAATCATCCGGGGTTGCTCTACAGAATGGCTGACGCACAGCTGAGGGCGGGAAACAAGGAAGCGGCCCTAGACTCCTTCAATCTCCTCATTACAGAGCACCCCGGTCATCCTCAGATCAATAACGCAATTGTGAATCGAGCGGAAATCTTCCTGGAAAAAGCAGATACGACCTCAGCCCACAAGGAGTTCGACCGGCTGATCAAGCAGACGGGCCGGGGCGCGCAACAGGAATACGCGTGGGCACAGAAGGCCATTCTTTATAAGGAGACAATCGATGCGTTCGAGGATGGCAAAGCCCGCCTCAAAGCCCTCGAGGGTTTTACAGAATGCCACCTAAGACTTCTCGCGGATTTCCCGGAAAGGGAGAATGCAAAACAGGCTACTTCTCATTTCTGGCTCGGTTGGGCCCTCTATCGTCTCGACCGATTCGCTGAATGTATCATGCCCTTCCAGCAGGCACGGCAGGTCAAAACTGACTCGCTGCACCGGAGTTCCACCTTGCACCTCGCGCTCGCATACTACCACCTGCAGGAAAAAGCAGAACTCCAACAGGAACTCGACCTTCTCCTGAGGGATTACAGGGACGAACAAATACCACGGCCTGTCTTCGCATGGCTGGGAAACGCCCTGCATGATGACCGTAAATACGATGAGGCCTGGAAGTACCTGAGCCGTGCGATTACTCCGGATGAGCCCAGTGAGACCAAGTTACGCACCTGGCGCGCTGCCGGAGGAAGTGCTCTGGAATCTGGCAATCATGAGGCGTCCCTCCGACCACTGAATATTGTCCTACAGGTTGAGGAAAACGACTACCGCAAAGCGGAAACTCATTTTCTACTAGGTCGAGCCCACCTTGCTCTCGAGAACACAGAACAGGCGAGGAGTGCCACCGAAGCCTGTCTTTCTCTAAAACCCCAGGGAGATCTTAACCCAAGGGCACGCCTGCAACTGGGAGAAATCGCCATGGCCCTTGGCGATCCTGACACCGCGACACAGTATTTCGTTCCAGTCGTAGAGCTCTACAGCAAAGATCCAGAGATCGCTGTGATTGCGCTTGGCCACGCCATAAGCGCCCTCAAACTCAAGGACACTCCCGAGTCGTTGAAAATCGCACAGGGTTACCGGATGCGCCTCGAGGAACTCCGTAAGGCAACCCAGGCAGATTCCCGTGATTAATCTTTCTCCATCACAAATACGCTCTCAGCTTTCAACGTGCACCTTGTAAATAAATCTGTCATCCGGCTCCTTGTGGTGACCTTGATCCAGCTCGCTGGGATTAACCTGATTCCGGCTCAGGTTCCCGGGATTGTCAGCCCGCCCGGAACGGATTCGGAGGTCTACCACCGCGCCAATCGATATTTCAATTACGCTGAGAAAAGCCGGGATCTCGACGACAAACGAAGGGCATTTCGGATGTCCATCCCCCTCTTTCGAGAGTATCTCTCCAATAGGCCAGGAGAGGCACTAGTCCAGAACGCCAGCTATAAACTCAGCATGGCTCTTCTTCTCACCGGTGACAGAGATGGAGCCGAGCAGGGGTTTTCTTCGATCATACAGCGCTTCAGAACTGGTGAGTGGGTCGCTCTCTCCGCCTACCGTCTTGCTGCCCAGCTTTACAATCGTCAGGACTGGTTGAGTGCGGCTCCCTACTTCAAAGTCGCGGCAAGAGAAGCAGGGAAAGACGAACTGGCCCACAAGTCCGTCTTCTACGAATCCCGCTGCCTCCAGATGGCCGGCAAAAACGAGGATGCGATCGCACGCCTTGGAGACATCGTCAAAGACGCCGCCAACCCCTACCGCGACTACGCACGCCTGGCGATGGGCGAGCTCCACGCCCGTGGAGGCCGGCACGAGCAGGCTCTTGAAGCGTTCGAAGCTCTTCTCATTCCCTCAGTGGCCCCACAAGAGCGAGCTCAGGCCCTCCTTGCCGCAGGGGTCTCTGCCGCCAAACTTGGGCAGGAGGCCAAGGCCCGAGGATTTCTTGACAGCACGATCAGCTCCACCGGAATCCAACCCAGGTACAAGTCCCGGGCACAGCTCGCCCTCATGGAGATGTGCTTTGCCCGACAGCAATACGAGGAAGCGATCAGAGCGTTCGAGACGGGAGAATACCTCGGTGAGCGAAGTGTTCTCGCAAAGATCGCCCTGATCGCGGGCCGATCCTTCGTTGCCCTGGACCGGCAAAAAAAAGCGATCGCACAGTTCTTCAACTCTGAGCGTCTCGCCCTGAGTGTGAAGCCCAAGCCCCTCAGGAAGATTGGCTTTGAGGCAAGCTATCGACGACTGAACTGCTTTTACAGGATTAACGGCGCAAACATACCGACTCAGGTCGATGCCTTCGCAGAGGCCTATGAAGAAGAAAATCTCGGGAGTCCGTGGCTGCACAAAGCACTCCTCATGAAAGCAGAGACTCTTTTTCACGAGGCAGACGGCAGCCGGGCCGCGGCCGCCTACAATGAAGTCAATCCCTCCGCCCTGCCCGTGGAAATGAGGGCCGATGTCTACTTCAAGCGGGGCTGGTGCCTTGCAGATACAGGTGAATATGGCCGAGCTGCACAGAACCTCTCGAGCTTCCTTGCGACCTTCCCTGATCACGAACGTTTTAGTGAGGCCCTCGCCAAGCGCGCATATGCCTACCTTAAGATAGGTGACCGGAAATCTGCCCTGAAGGATCTTCAAAACCTCCTTGAGCGTACACCAGAAACCGACCTTGCATCATTCGCATACCAGTATTGTGGAAAAATTCACCGGGATGAGCAGCGTTGGCCAGAGATGATCACCAGCTACGAAAAACTTCTGGCCTTACCCGGATCAGAGCTCGACCGGAAGTCGAGGGCCGATGCGCAATACTGGATGGGGTGGGGTTGCTACAAGCAGCAGAAGTGGACAAGAGCGATAACCCACTTCCAGCAGGCGAGAGCTCTCCTTCCTGCGCGCTACCGCGAGCCGGCTGGAGTGCATATCGTACTCTCCGCATATTCCCTTCTGGACTCCGATCAACTCAAGGAGGGAGTGGATCAACTCCTCTCAGATGCTCCGCACCAGCAGTTCCCAGCCCGCATGCTCACGTGGCTCGGACTAGAACGATTTTCAAAGGGTGATTATGACGGCGCCAACCGTTTCCTCGGACTTGCAACTTCCCCGGAAGCTCCCACCCAGACCGATACTCTTGTATGGCGTCATCTCGCAAAGGCTCGCCTTGAGATGCGGGACTTTGAAGGGGCTGCGGCAGCCCTCGCCATTCTTCTCTCCCTCGATCAGGAAGACTTCTGGAAAGCGGATGCCCTTCTCGACCAGAGCCACGCATTCATTGGGCTCCAAAAATGGGAAGAGGCGCATTCTTCAGCCGGAGGAGGGATTGCCCTGAACCCCTCGGGAACGGTTCAGGCTGGGCTTTATCTTGCCATTGCAGATATCGGCATGCACCGAACGGACTACGAGACTGCGGCCGCAAACTATCTCAAAGCGTCCGAACTGTTCATCGATGATCGGGAAATCAAACCGTTGGGCCTCTTCCGGGCAGCCAAGGCGATGGAAAAGGCCGGCAATCTGGAAAGGGCGAGCCGAATCAGGGAGCAACTCCAGAAAGAATTCCCTTCCTGGAAATCACCGGAGAGCTAACGCGTCCAATCGCTCACCCCGGTTCAGCCCTACCCCAGCCGGGGGGGTGCGGGAAAATTTTCTGCTTTCCGAGCCCGTTCCCAAGGAAGACCTCTTCTGAAGAACTAAAATCGTCATTTTGGTTGCCAGATCATCCGAAGGGCTTATTAAAATCCAACGACTTGAAGCGATCGTTTGACAGGACGATTGATCCGCCACTTCCCCCTTTCTCATGACCGTACCCCCAATCCTTGTCCCGATTGCTGGAATCGTTGGATTGATCATCGCATTCATTCTGCTCGCACGCATTGTCCGCTATTCCGGAGGTGAGGGCAAAGTGGCCGAAATCGCCGAAAAGATTCACCGGGGTGCCATGGTATTCATGAAGAGGGAATTCCTTCTCATTTCTATTTTCGCACTAGTGATCGGTGGCGCCCTCTTCTTCTTCCAGAAACAGGAATATGGTCGCCAGCAGTCACTGGCATTCTTTCTCGGCGCCCTCTCCTCCTCTATCGCTGGTTTCATCGGGATGTATACCGCCACCAAGGCGAATGTCAGAACAACCCTGGCCGCCAAGCATGAGGGTGCGGCCAAAGCCCTGACCATCGCATTCTTTGGTGGTGCGGTGATGGGCCTGACAGTGGCCTCAATGGGTCTCATTGGACTCGGAGGACTATTCGCGTTTTTTAAAGACCATCACGAAGTCGCCGAGATCATGGAAGGCTTCGCCATGGGGGCCTCGCTGGTTGCTCTCTTCTACCGGGTTGGAGGCGGAATCTTCACCAAGGCCGCGGACGTCGGCGCCGATCTCGTCGGCAAGGTTGAAGCAGGTATTCCTGAGGACGACCCGAGAAACCCGGGAGTTATCGCCGACAACGTCGGTGATAATGTCGGTGATGTTGCCGGAATGGGATCAGACATTTTCGAATCCTACTGTAACGCACAGATTGCCACCCTCGCAATCGCGGCTGCAGTTGGAGCCCGGGCCATCAATTCCGCAGATGAGCAAGCCCTCGCCTTCATGGAAAAAATTGGAGCCGCTCCCGGGCAAAAAGGGATGGAGCAGCTCATGCAGCTCCCCCTTCTCCTCACCGCTGTCGGCCTCCTCTGCTCTCTTCTCGGTATCCTTGTCGTAAAAAGCCTCGCCGGCAAGAATCCCGCTGAAGCCCTTCGATTTGGAACGATCGGATCGGCTGTTCTTTATATCGGTGCGGCCTTCGGCCTCGCAAGCATGCTAGGCCTGAGCCCGAATGTAGGACTCTGTATCCTCTGCGGCGCGGTAGGAGGAATCATAATCGGACTCATCACGGAGCACTTCACCGGTGGGAAACCCGTCAAGGAGATCGCGCGCCAGGGCGAGACAGGAGTTGCCACTATCATGATCGCCGGCCTCTCGGTCGGTTTGAAATCGGTCGCTATTCCGCTGCTCACGATTGCCGCTACCATTTACGTCTCTTTTGAGTTTGCCGGCCTCTACGGAGTGGGGATTGCAGCTGTGGGCATGCTGGGCACAGTAGGAATTACCATGGCCATAGATGCCTACGGGCCGGTAGCCGACAATGCTGGTGGAATAGCCGAAATGGCTGCTATGGGCGAAGAGACGCGCAAGATCACCGACGGCCTGGATGCGGTCGGGAATACCACCGCTGCCATTGGAAAAGGATTTGCCATTGGCGCGGCTGGGCTCTCAGCCCTCGCCCTGACTACGGCTTTTATCCAGAAGACAGGAGTTGTGCTGAATCTGAGCGAACCCGAAATCCTGCGTACTTTTATCGTGGGTGTCTTCATTGGAGGAGTTGTGCCCTTCCTTAATGGAGCGATTACCATGGATGCCGTCGGCCGGGCCGCCTTTGACATGATTTCTGAGATCCGGCGTCAGTTTCGTGAAATCCCTGGCCTTCTCGAGGGCACTGGCGAGCCCGACTCCGACCGCTGCGTCGATATCGCCACAAAAGCCGCTACCAAGCGAATGATCCTGCCCGCGATCCTGGCGGTGGGCACCCCAGTGGCCGTCGGCTTCGGCTTCGGAGCAGAGGGCTCCACGGCCCTCGCCGGAACACTTTGCGGAGCCCTTCTGGGGTGTATCCTCCTCGCTCTGATGATGTCTAATGCCGGCGGCGCATGGGACAATGCCAAGAAATATGTCGAGGATGGCCACTTCGGAGGTAAAGGCGGAGAAACCCACAAGGGATGCGTCGTTGGCGATACTGTCGGCGACCCTCTTAAGGACACCTCGGGCCCGTCTATGAACATTATGATCAACGTGATGGCAATCGTCAGCCTCGTGATCGCCCCGCTTCTTGCCTGAAGAGCAGACCGCCGGTGAGGACTCAGACAGGATGAACTGGCTCTTCCTTCTCCTCGGCCTGAGAGCGGACCAGATTAGCCACCAGTGGTTTGAGGGTAAGTCCCTGCACGGCAATGGAGAAAATCACAATCACGTAAGTCGCCACCAGGATCACCTCCCTGTGCTCTATCGACTTGGGTATCGCGAGAGCCAGAGCCACTGAAATCCCGCCCCGAAGCCCTCCCCAGGTCAGAACCCGCACCACTCCCGGAGAGAATTCCCGTTTTCTTCTCAACAGCATCACAGGCACTGACGTAGCCGTAAATCGAGCACCCAGAACAACCACGATAAGGATAGCCCCCGCAGCAACTGCCTTGCCCGACAAATCCAGCACGAACAACTCCAGCCCGATCAGGAGGAACAAGACCGCGTTCAGAATCTCATCAACGAGCTCCCAGAAAGTATCCAGGTGCTCCCGGGTCTTGTCACTCATGGCGAAGCTCCGTCCATGATTACCCATCATGAGGCCGGCAACCACCATCGCAAGAGGCCCACTCAGGTGCCATTGAGAAGCGAGGCGATAGCCAGCCACCACTAATGCCAGAGTGATCAGGATTTCCATCTGGTAGTTATCGATCGAACGGAGCATGAAGTATGCTCCCAGTCCCAGGACGAATCCCCACAGCATCCCACCTCCAGCTTCCCACAGAAACAACTGAACTATATCCCCTGCTCCGGAAATACCGTGATCCCCTTGACCACCTACCGCAATTCCGAGGAGTGCAAGGAATACCACAACCCCCACCCCGTCGTTGAAAAGTGACTCTCCCGTAATCTTGGTCTCTAGGGATTTTGGAGCCCCCGCTGTCTTGAGAATCCCGAGAACAGCTACCGGGTCTGTCGGTGAAATAAGGGATCCGAACACGAGGCACCAGATGAATGGCACCTCGAAGCCGAACAAGGGCAGAAGGATCCAAGAAGCACCTCCGACAAGAAACGTCGAGAGAATCACTCCGAAACTCGCCATGATGGATACCACCTTCTTCTGGTCCAGAAGGTCCCCAAGGTTCACGTGAAGAGCGCCTGCAAACAGGAGGAAACTCAGCATTCCCTCCATCAAAGCCTTATTGAAATCGATGGACTCCACAAAGCGATCCGCTGCTTCCGGCAGAAGGGGAAGAGCATCCCGGAACACCAGGAGCAGAACGCTAACTAACAAGCTGATCAGCATGATACCGATCGTGGTAGGCAACTTAAACAGCTTCAGGTTGAGGTAACCAAAAACGGCAGCGAGAACGAGGAGGACGGAGGCAAGATCAAGAAATTCCATGGGATTGCATTGGTTTGAGGTTCAGGCTCGGCCCTCCAGGAAAGGCCCCTTCATTCGGGATTGGCAGGTGAATCGGAGAATCCAAATTTGTCACCGACTGCGGACCACCCCGTGGAGAGTACTTCGTCAATGATCACCTGATCAGGACCGGAATCCTCCGCAAATCGAATTTTCACAATAAAAGCCCGGGGTTTTCCCTCCTTGTCTCCGTACTGGACCAACCTCTTTTCCTCCTCGGAGCGACGTGCCACATAACCAAAGAGTGTATGTTCACGGTCAGGAGATTCGAGGCGGAAGGAAGCCCATTTACCTTCATCTCCGAATCCATAATTGTAGTATTCAACCTTCGAGCAAAGGACCCGGAAGAGCACCGGCGTCATCGTGCGGGCCTCCCGGATGTCTTCCCACGTCATCTCGGAGTAGCCAACCCAGCTTTCCCAATCGACCCGATAGCCATTCTCACCACGCTGAACAGTGATCGGCCTACGGCTATTATCAGAAAAAATAACATCGGTAGCCCAGAGATCTCCATTTTTTACGATACGCCCACCGGAAGCTACCTGTTTCGCCACCTTGGGCTTCAACTCACGTGTCCGGTAATAGTCCCTGATTCTATCCTGCTGGTAGCGATCCCGGAGAGTAACGGCAAGAAGCTCGTCCACGGTTGTAGCCCCAAGAAACCTCTCGACTGCCTCAGTCATCGCAGCAACCTCGGCATCAATATCCGCCGTTCGTAATTCTTGCACGAGCACCCCTTCTTCGTTCTCCGCTCCAAGAACTATTCCTTCTCTCGCGAGCATGGCATCCCCGGGAGAAGCCGTGCCCTCTTCGTTATCTCCATCCACAAGAAATAGAATCAGTACTCCAGCGATCAGGACGGCAGCGATGAGACCTCCAAAAAGCACAATCTTCCAGGAAGTAGCTTGAGCATTTCCTGAAAGCTCCTCAGAGGTTTCCGAATCCCAGTCAAGTTTCTCCGATCGCCTTCTCCCTTTCACCACCTTACGACGCCTCTTTCCCCTCCTTCCGGTTCTTTCATTAGGGCGAGGCTGACTCTTCAGAGATTCCTCATTCTCCGCCCGGTCTATCGTCAAATCGGCTTTCCGAAACTCCTGCCCGATACTTCGGCTCACCACCACGTCAGCCTTCCGGAATTCCTGCTCGACCGTTTGGTTCACCACCATGTCAGCCTTTTCGCTTTGCTCTTCCTTAACTCGCCCTATCGGAAGATCGCCTGCCAGATGAACATCACCCTGAACCTGCCTCGGCCTGACCGCCACCGCCATCCCAGTAGTGCCCGAGGGCCGTGAAACGCCAACACCCATCATTTCCCCACAACTTGGGCACTCCACCATTACTCCGCTGGAGCCAGCAGGAAGTCGAAAAATGGCATGGCATAAGGGGCAGGAGTATGCACTCCATTCGTTTTGGACCTCGTGGGGGCCTTGCTCCATCGTGCACGCAGGATAATACCCCACCCGGAGGGGCTCAATCTGATTTGATCTCGATCTTTTTCGGGCGCCGAAGCGGGATCCCCCCATCTTCATCGCTGAGAATTTCGGTCTCCAGCAGCAAACTGGGGCCCTTCACAAAAATGCTCAATTCCCCCTGAATGTTCTCCAGACTCACCAACTCAGCATTGTAGGGGTCCTCTCCAATCAGTCCACTCGCCTGAGGAAGAATAGGAGCGACGGGGAGAAGCTGCTGACCACCTGATTCCATCGCGAGAGGTCCATAGCGCTTCAGCACCTCATTGGTTCCAATACCCCCCTTCCCATGGAGGTCGCATAAGCCAAGTTTTATCCGGTCAGCCCGCAGCCACTCGGTCTTACCCGCATAACGGAAGCTTCGGTTTCCCTGTGTATCTTCCACCGAATCGTAACAGTAGCGGGTGGCCAGCAACCCAGAATGACGGCAAATCTTCGCGGGCGTCAACCCTTCGGGGACCTCAAGCCCTTTCCCAGGATAGTGCTGGTCAGCGATATTCATCACCTCAGCCCATGGACGAAAAGTGAGATGCTTTCCAAAAGCGTTCTCATAGACCGCTTTCTTCCCCTGATAGAACCCTACCCAGACTCCTAAGACTACTCTACCGTTATACCCAAGGCTCCACCCGTCGGCAAAATCATGCGTGGTTCCGGTCTTTACCGCTCCCGGAAAAGAGGGAGAGGCAATGGCTGAGGCCTCTTCTGCAAGATTTCCATCGATCATGGACTCTCTCAGCATTTCGTGAAGCTGATAAGCCGTGATCTCGTCACATGCGGCCTCAGCCCCGGACTTTACGGGAGCAGGTGCTTCGTAAACCACCTCTCCTTTCCCATTCTCAATACGCTCGATGTAGCGGGGTTCACCCGGAAGCTGACCCTTACGGGAAATCGCGGCATAAACCCCAACCGCTTCGCGAAGTGAAACCGAGTCGTGGCCAAGAAGCATTCGGGTAAGGAGATCTTCTCTGCCCACCGGGAGACCAAATGCTCTGGCCTGCGCCGCGACCCTCGCAAGAGTCAACTCGCGCCCCAACCGCACCGTAGCAGCCAACTTGGAAGAGGACAGCGCCCGCACACTGGAAATTCGCCCCTCATAATGCGGATTCGTAACTTCCATACCCCACTCCCCGAGGATCCCCTCCTGAGCACCGACCGCGACCGCCCGTGCATCCATCGCCTCATCCCGGACAGTAGTGCAGGGGTGACCTCCATCCTGCAAGGAAGCTGCATAAACCATTGGTAGAAAGGCTGTTCCGAATGGCCTCCGCCCGAGTTCAATAAAATCATACTGGGAATGCGCGTAGTCCCTGCCTCCGACATGAGCGAGAACGTTTCCCGTATCCGGATCGATCATCAGGGCAGCGCCCTGCACGTAGGCGGGCACTTTACCTGGAGAGAGCTTAAAGTCCCTGCGCTTCTGATGGCTGTATCCCGTTTTGGCCTCAATGACGTCGAGATGCTCCCGCAAGCTTTGCTCTGCCTGCTCCTGCACATCCCGGTCAATTGTAGTATGAATTCTGAATCCACCCCGGGACATCGCCTCAATACCCACTTTCTCGAGGGCGATATCATCGACGATTTCGTAAAGGTGCGACTTCCCCTTCCGTAAGGGTTTAGGGTTAACCACCACGGGCTTGCTGGAGAGCCGCATCCATTCCGCTTCCGTGATCATCTCCTCGGCCAGCATTCGGTTCAGCACGTGATCCCGTGCCTTGCGGTTCCTCTCTGGGTTGGAAAGGGGAGAAATCAGAGTTGGGTTTTTGACACAGGCCACCAGCGAGGCGCACTCCTCGACTGTGAGCGCCATGGGTTCCTTTCCAAAGTATCCCAACGCCGCGGAGCGCACACCATAGTATCCGTGTCCAAAGGGAATCCGGTTCAGGTAATACTCCAGGACCACCCTTTTCATGCGACCCTTCCTCTTCGTTTCATCGGGATACTCTGCCATCAACGAGCGCGTGAGGTGCCGCTCGATCCGCAGGGCGAGAAAGGCCTCCACGATTTTTCTCTCGATGCCTGTCTGCCCAAGAGCGCGGGCCCCCGACTTCAAATCGAAGGCATTTCGGGCCAGCTGCATGGTAATTGTGCTGGCACCCTGAGTCACCGCCCGGGCCTTAAAGTTCAACCAGACCGCCCGGGCCACCCCAACCTGGTCGACTCCATTATGCTCAAAGAAACGCTGATCTTCCTGAGCGATGAGGGAATCGATCAGCTTCTCGGGCACCTCTTCAATAGAAACCTTACTCCGGTTTTCCACGAACATCCGGCCAATCTCCCGGCCCTTCCGGTCCAGGATCATGCTGGGGATCTCAACATCATCGATCGTTGAGATGTCTATCGCCGCCGCCTGTTGCTTGTAGGGCTCCAGCCGTTCATTGGCGATTCTCAGAGCCACGATCGCAGCGGTCATGCAGAGAAGCAGGAAAACCCACAACCCTTTGCGCTTGTAAAAACGCCGCTTTCGTCGGTTTTTGGTGTTCTGTTTCGCCATGGAATCAAGGAATCAAAGTCGGCCTTATCCCCCCCCTGTCTGGGGAAATTACCCGTCTTCCCCGACTGGGGCAACTCCTCTATTCCTCCATGTCCTTGCTCCCATGATCAAGGAGGGCGGCCCACTCTCGTTTTCCCGCTTCATGGAGCTAGCCCTCTATCACGAGGATTTTGGCTACTACACTGATCCAAGCCGCACCAGAGTCGGCAAGACTGGCGACTTCGCTACCAGCGTCAGTATCGGTCCCGCCTACGGCCGTCTTCTTTCTCTTAGAATTCGTCAGGTCTGGGAAGCCCATGGCAACCCACAGGTCTTTTCCGTCCTCGAACTCGGCCCCGAGGATGGCTCCCTTGCACTCGACATCCTAAAGGCCGCCCATCAACAGGACGCTGCCTTCCACCAAGCCCTGCACTACACCGCCTGCGAACCCGGCGCCCGCAAACGTGAGGCCCTTGCCAACCGCTTCGCAGCCGCTGGGGAGCCGAACCTCCGGGTGGTAGCAGCTCCCGAAGAAGCCAAGGCGGAGCGGGGAATCATCCTCGGCAATGAAGTTCTCGACGCTCTCCCCGTTCACCTCGTTCGCTGGTCAGGAGGCTCCTGGCAGGAAATGTCCGTGGGACTCGAGGACGAGAAGCTCACATGGACCATGTCTCCCTGTTCTGACGGCCCGCTGAGCGACCACCTCACCAAACTTCCTGTGGATCTGCCAGAAGGCTACACCACTGAGGTGTGCCTCAATCTCTTTCCTCTGATAAAGGAACTGGCCGCCACCTTCGAGGATGCTCTGATTCTTCTCGTGGACTACGGCTTTGAGCGTAGCGAATACTACCACCCGGACCGCTGCGAGGGCACGCTGCAGACCTAC
>TARA_B100001057_G_scaffold315886_1_pt1 | contig 20064 bp, 22 predicted proteins | sample TARA_B100001057 | Tara Oceans TARA_B100001057 (sample SAMEA2621839) | marine metagenome | biome: marine biome (ENVO:00000447); feature: surface water layer (ENVO:00002042); material: "saline water (ENVO:00002010), including plankton (ENVO:xxxxxxxx)" | depth 5 m
CCAGAGATAACATGATAAGTTAAAATATTTGCTAAAACTTTTTGATTTTTTTCTTCTAATAAAGAATTTAGTGTTTCTGAATCAATTTTAGCAAAAGCATCATTAGTTGGAGCAAAAACAGTAAAAGGACCATCGCCTTGTAAAGCACTAACTAAGTCAGCAGCTTTTAAAGCCGTAACTAAAGTTGAAAAATTCTTGTTACCAACAGCAACATCAACTATCGTACCTTGGGCATTTGTATTTTTTGAAAATGCTATTGATAAAATAATTGAATAAATAAGTACTAATTTTTTCATAATATATTTTTATAATTTTTGTGAATATAAAACATTACTACCTAGGTTTTTAATTTTAATAATAGATAAAACAAATAGTATTATATTATTTGTTACAGAACTTGAAGCCAATATAATTAAGAGAGATAATGAGGGAAATTGGACAAGTGAAAAAAGAAAAATTCACGACCCACAAAATCAGCAAAATTGATGCTAGTTTTTAAAATTATGTAGTTTTCTATGTAGTTTTGATTTAAGAAAAAAGGGCTAACCTTTGTTAAACCGTATAAACACTTGTGGAGAAGATGAGATTCGAACTCACGACCTCTTGACTGCCAGTCAAGCGCTCTAACCAACTGAGCTACATCCCCATTTCAATAACAACAAGTGCTTTTAATTATTTTCCAAAATTTTTTCAAAATTTGCTGTTAAAAAAATAAATTTATCAACAACTAGCTCAATTGAACTCTCATTGCTGGCAAAGGGTGTCATGACCCAATAACACTTTATGCACTTATATCCTGTCCAGCCTGTAAAACTAAATCCTTCATTGGTTGTAATATTAAAATTTAATATAACCCCCTTATTATAGGCGCCTGCAAATTTACCAATATAATTATCAGATATTAAGGTTCCAGCTTTTGAATTGATTTCCCGGACTTGATTTAAATTAGATTCACTAACAACCCCTTCTTCAGATGAAATAGTTATATTTCCTCCTCCATTTGTTGACATTATATAAACATAATATTCTTCTGTTTCTTCAGCTAATTCAAAATTTTCTTGTATTACATTTTCTAAATTATTTTTACTGCATGACATGAAGATTAGAGATATAAAAAAAAGACTTCTTGGTAGTGCAAATAAAAAATATTTTAACATGTTATTAGATTCTGTTTTAAAATTTTTGAGATAGCTTAACTTAATTTTTTTAAAAATACCATTTATTTTGTAGCTTGTCAATATGGATAAAAATAAAGTAACATTTGAAAAAAAATTTCTTGATAGATTAATTCCAATTAGGTTTCGAATTAATTATTGGTTTTTAAAAAAATTTGGTCTTGAAGGATTTAGAGTTATTCACATCATTGGAGGAATAATTATTACTGTAATTATATACGAATTTATTCTGTAAGTTAAATTGATGCACTTTAAATAAATGAATTTTAATTTATAGATCTGAGATATGGAAAAAAATGTTTTTGGAGAACCTATTCAAATTTGTTGTACAAAACCAATGACAGGGTATTTCAGAGACGGCTTATGTAGAACTGTTTCAGAAGATACTGGTACACATACAGTATGTGCTATAATGACAAATGAGTTTTTAGAATTTTCAGCATTAAAAGGGAACGACTTAATCACACCCATGCCTTATTACAACTTTCCTGGCTTAAAGGAAGGTGACAAATGGTGCCTTTGTGTTACAAGATGGATTGAAGCAGAAAAAGAAGGAAAAGCACCGAAAGTAATTTTGGAAGCGACTCACGAAAAAACCTTGGAGTATACTTCCATGGATAAACTTATAAAACATGCATTCAAGATTAAGTCACCTTGAAAAAATTGACTAAATTAATTTAAATCTATTTGTAATGAAAAGAACATTTTTTATACTAATTTTTCTAATCTCATTTAATAATTGCACTGAGATTAAGAAAGAAAATAATCACATCAATAAAATGAAAAAAGAATTAAATATTAATAATAACCAAGTAACTGTTTTAGTTGAAGTTTCATATTCTGATAATGTAGAAGTAATAAAAAAATTCATACGAGATGAACAATGTCCGCTATTCTTTAATCTGGATGATTCAGGAATTGTGAGATTTGAGTGGTTTTTAAATGAAGAAAATCAAAGTGGAACTTTAATAGAAGTATTTGAGAATAAAAACGTATGGGAAAATCTTGGAAATAAGGTTTTAGGCTCTCCAATAAATGTTAAATTTCAAGAACTTTTCAAAATTCAAAAACTAACTGTTTTGGGTGATATAAATAAAGATTTTAAGAAAAAGATTCAAGCTATGAATCCTGTTGTTAAATCATATGTTGGCGGAATAAATTAATCATGGCATACTTTATCAGAGATTTTTAATGCCTCTGATAAGATATTTAGACCATCATCTATTTGACTTGTATTTATACACAAAGGAGGAGCAATAAATATATAATTACCCTTAATAAAAACATTCATCCCTAGTTCAGAAGTTTTTAGTTTGATTTGATTTATAATATTCAGTTCTTTAGATTTGGCATGAAAACTAACAATTGGTTCTTTCGTTTTTTTACTCTTAACTAATTCGATACACCCAAGAAGCCCAGTGTTTCTGTAGTCTCCAATAGATGGATGGTCTGATTTCATCTTTAGAACTTGCTTCTGAAGATACTCTCCCATTTTCTTTGCATTGTTTATAAGATTATCTTCCTCATAAATACTTATAACTCTCAATGCGGCTGCACATGACACTGGATGAGCTGAGTATGTTAAGCCTATCATTAATTCCTTTTCGTCAAAATAACTTGCAATCGAATCACTGACTTGAACAGCCCCAAAAGGTAGATATCCTGATGTAATTCCCTTGGCCATAACCATAATATCAGGAACAACTTCATGATTATTAATTCCAAACCATTCACCAGTCCGCCCAAAACCACTCATAACTTCGTCAGCTATCAGCAAAATTCCATACTTATTACAAACGTCTCTTAATTTTTTAAAATATCCCGATGGTAGTTTAAGACATCCAGAACTTCCAGATTCACCCTCCATAATTATAGCTGCAAAATTTTCTGGGCCTTCGTATTCTAATATTCTATCTAAATGATCGAATGAGTTCTGCTCCCAATCATCTCCTGTTGATCTATATGCATATGGAATTTCTAAATGAATAAAATTAGGTCCCATCTGACTATCTACTCTAAGTTTTCTTGGATCTCCACCGGCTGACATAGCTCCCATAGTAGAGCCATGGTATGATCGATATCTTGTTAATATCTTATGTCTTCCAGTGTAAATTCTTGCTAATTTAATTGCATTTTCAATACCTGTTGCGCCACAGATAGTGAAGAAAGATTTGTTTAAATTGCCGGGGCATATTTGAGATAATTTCTTACCCAACTCTCCCCTGACTTGTGTTATGGTGGAGGGATTTACATAACTAACCTTGTTCATTTGTTCTACTACAGCATCAGTAACTCTTTTATCACCATGACCTATGTTTACATTAATTAGCCCTGATGAAAAGTCCAAAATTTTATTTTTGTTGTGATCTATCAAATAAACTCCCTCTGCCTTATCAATATTTAAAGGATTAAAATCTGACTGCTTTCTCCATTCAAAAAGAGTGTACTTTAAACTATTTCTTAATATTTCATTTTCAATATCCTTAGCCATACACTTAAAAAAGATGAACAAAAGTAAATAAAACTATCTCGCTTTACTATACATTTAATAAAGATTTGTTAATGTATATTAGAAAGATGTTTCGATTTTATTTCTTATTATTTTTAGTTTTTAAACTAACTCTCTCATATGGTCAGGGAGACAAAAACTTGTATAAACAATATAGAAAAGGACCTGACCCAGATAATTTTTTTCATAAATGGAATTATTCATTTTATGCAAAATTTAATTTAATCAATTCAGACCAAAATTATACTAAAATTCGTCCTGGCAAAGGGTTGGGTTTTATGATTCAAAAACTAAATTCTAAGAGTTTTGGTTTTGGAACAGGATTGGAATTTAATGAAGTCAATTATAAATACCTTGGATACTTTAATGGCTCAAAAGATAATTTAAATTATTTGACTATTCCTTTTTCAATAAGACTCTATCCGAGCAGGAAATTATATATTGAGTCTGGTGTAAAATACTACTATTTATTATCAGCTAAAAACTCTGAATATATTAATCCAAACGATAATTCTAACAATTATTTAGATGATCTATTTGATAGCTCCCTTGGTATTTTTTTTGGGTTCAATTATAAAATCTGGAAAAGATTACACATTGGGATTCAATATGAGTACTTGAAAGGCTCAAGAAAAAACCAGGTGGGAATTTATCCAAATAATTTTAGAGGTCTCTCATTGAAAATTGAAACTTTTTTCAAAAATCCTTTAGATAAGCCAAAACAAAAACTAAATTGATTTTCTTATGGTAATGTTTAAAACCTCGTGTTTATTGAATAATTGATCAGGTGTAAACTTACTCATAATTTGATATAAAACAGATAATGACCATTTATCTTTTCTAGCATAGATACCTACCTCAAAATTATTTCTGTACTTTATACTTGGAAGAATTAACGCTGATTCATCATCTCGAAAACTTCCACTTAAAGTAAAATCGTGAGGTCTGTACTCTTGCGTAGTTCCAAAGTATATTCCAGTCGAATCTTCATTAGAGTTTATGTTAGTTCTTTTAAATGGAAGAAGGTTTTTTGAACCCATCATTATTCCTACACGTCCTATTATATTGGTTGTGTGTGATGACAACTTACTGTAGACTTGACCTAATAAATGAATATCATTTGTTAGAGAAATGACCTTATTTATTTGCCCAAAAATTCCAAAATGTATTCTCTGAGGTTGAGCGCCTACCCATGTCAATTCGGGCAGGTTTAAAAAGGTCTTGTGATAAAAGTTTTGAAAAGTTTTAGCTAGAGAGGCATCACCTGTTACTCCAAGCTCAATTCCATAACTATAACTCGAATTTTCATTTATTAAATATTCTTTCTCAGACTGAATAAATAACCAACCACTGTATGGATAATCCATAATTGTTATATCATCAGTATATCTTAACGAAGGATTGTAAATATGTTGAGCAAATGTCCAATATTGAATATGGTTTTCTTTCTTTTTACCATATGAAAGGAATATCCCGCTTGAATAATAATGATCTGTTCTAAAATAAAGATCATTGTCAACTGATAATTCGACATAAGATTGACCTGACACATAAAAAGCAAAAAAGACTAGAGATAACGAAAGGCAATATTTGGTTTTCAACAAAAAAAGTTTTTATTTAAATATAAAACTAATTGTACATCAACTAACATTGTATATAAAATTTTGTAAAAAATGATTAGAAAAGCCAATCTTTTAGATTTAGATGTTGTAAAAAATATTGCCGAAAGGTGTGCTAAGAAAATGATTGATGATAATATTTTTCAATGGAATGAAAACTACCCTTCGAAAGATATTTTTAAAAAAGATGTACTAAACAAGAGTCTTTATGTAATTGAAATTGAAAATTTAGTTAGAGGTTGTATTGTATTATCTGAAAAAAAAGATTTAGTTTACAATGATATATCATGGCTTACCAAAGATTATAAAAATCTTTATATTCACAGGCTTGCAGTACACCCAGATTATCAAAAAATTGGATTGGCTAAATCCATGATGGAATATGCAGAAAATTTTGCGAAAAAAAATAATTATGTTTCAATTAGATTGGATACATTTAGCAAAAATCTAAGGAATATAAAATTTTATGAAATTAGAGGATATGTTAAGCTGGAAAATATTTTCCTTCCTAATCAAAGTGAATATCCTTTCCATTGTTATGAAAAAATAATTTAATTGCCTTAATGATTATGGATGATAAAATAAGAATTACAAAAAAATTTACATTCGAGGCAGCACACGCAATTCATGGTTATGATGGGCTCTGCAAAAATGTCCATGGTCACAGTTATAAACTAAGTGTAACCGTGATTGGTTGCCCAATAAATAACCCTGATGATGTAAAACATGGTATGATTATAGATTTTTCTGATTTAAAAAAAATAGTTCGCGAGGAAATTGTCATACCTTTTGATCATGCAACTGTCTTAAATTATAAATCTCCACACAAATTAATGGCAGATGAGATGGAAGAAAGAGGAAATAAAATTATAAAAGTTAATTTTCAGCCCACATGTGAGATGCTTGTAGTAGATTTTGCAAAAAAAATTAAGAAAAAATTACCTTCAAATATAGCCCTCTATTCTTTAAAATTAACAGAGACAGCAACTGCCTACGCTGAGTGGTATGAATCTGACAATTAATTTTAATTATAAACTTTTATTTGATATTTATACATTTTTAAATGAAAAAGAGATAAGTAATATTAATGATTTTAATATTTGCATTTTCACTCAATGCCCAAGAAAATGAATTTATTCCTATCAAAAACTCTTTATTAGAAAAAAATAATCCAAACTCTGCAGTTAACGAGGTTGATTTGAACAAAATAAAATCTCTTAAGAAAGATTACAGGCCTTTTGAAAGAAATGATCTGCGTTTAAATAAAAAAAAATGGTCTTTAAAAGACAGGACAAATGGAAGATCGTATAATAAAAATAGAATTGGTGTAGACAGAAGTTCAGAAAATATGAGGTCTATGCGAAGAAATTATAGGGATCGGTACAATTATTTTTCTGGTATTTTTGGTGACGAAGGGAAAAAGTCTGAGAATAGAAACAGAAATATTAAAATTAGAAAAGTTGGAAGAGGATTTTAAAAATTTCCAGAAAAAAATTTATCGTTAAAGTTTAATGGATTCCCTATTTTAAAACCCTAAACTATCCAGATCCTCATCTTCATTATCTGAAAAAATTTGTTTAGAAAATTTCTCACAATCTAAATTAATTGTGAGATTCCCAGGCTCCATAAAATCCTCATTTGAAACTCCAAGCTCAGGATTTAGGTATACATTTTTCATAAACTGTCCCCATATTGGTAAAGCCATTGTTGCTCCTTGACCATATGCAATTTCATCAAAATGAATTGATCGGTCTTCACCTCCCACCCAAACTCCAGTTACCAGATTAGGAACCATGCCCATAAACCAACCATCACTCTGATTTTGAGTGGTTCCTGTTTTTCCAGCTATTGGATTTTCGAAAATATAGGGATAGCCAGTAACTATATTTTTATAGATATAACTCTCTTCTTCTAAGCCTGCATGTCTTAATCTAGCTCCTGAACCATGCTCAGTAACCCCTTTCATTAAACTTACTGTGACGTATGCCGCCTCTTCAGATAAAACATCTTCTGTCTCTGGTATACTTTCATATATGACAGTTCCGTTTTTGTCTTCAATTCTTGAGACCATAACTGGTTTTACATAAATTCCTCTATTAGCAAATGTGCTATATGCACCTACCATTTCAAATAAACTAAAATCAGGAGTACCAAGTGCAATTGAGGGAACAGGTGGTATTCTCGAACTAATACCCATTTTTTTTGCAAGATTAATAACCGGTCTTGGACCAACTTTATCCATAAGTCTTGCGCTTATTGTATTGACTGAGTTTGCTAATGCATTTTTTAAGGTTCTGTTACGACCATATTTATCACCGGAATTTTTTGGACACCAAGCGTCAATATTTCCGTGTTTCATTGGTTCAATACAAAAAAGTGCATCGGGTAAAATATCACAGGGTGATAACTTTAACTGATCGATTGCAGTTGCATATAGGAATGGTTTGAATGTTGATCCTATTTGTCTTTTCCCTTGCTTCACCTGGTCATATTGAAAATGTTTATAATCATATCCCCCAATCCAAACTTTAACGTGACCTGTCTGTGGCTCCATGGACATCATTGAGGCTCTTAAAAAATGTTTGTAATACCTTATTGAATCCATTGGAGACATTACAGTATCAATTTCACCTCGCCAAGAAAATACTGACATCTCTGTAGGTTCGGTAAAATTTAATAAAATTTTATCCTTATCCCAACCAGAATTAACCTTATTTCTCCAACGTTCAGATCTATATGCTGATCTTTCCATTAGAGTATCAATCTGCCCTTCTCTTAATTCTAGGAAAGGAGCGGTTTCATTATTTGATGGTCTATTTTGAATGAAAAATTCTTTTTGTAAATTTTTCATATGACTTTTTACAGCCTCTTCACCAATTTCTTGTAATTTGGAATCAATAGTTGTGAAAATTTTTAGCCCGTCTCTATATATATTGTATTTTGTTCCATCTTCCTTTGGATTTTTATTTATCCAATCTTTCATAAACTCTTGTAAGTAGGCCCTAAAATATGTTGCTAAACCCTCTCTATGAGATTCAGGGGTATATTTGATTTCAAGTGGGAGTTTTATAATAGAATCTGCAAATTCTTTATTTATATATTTATTACGAACCATTTGTCTAATTACAATATTTCTTCTTTTCTCAACTAACTCTGGTCTTCTAATAGGATTATAATATGATGAGTTCTTCAACATTCCAATTAACATTGCTGATTGTTCAATTTTAAGTTCTAATGGATTTGAATCAAAAAATATTTTTGCAGCTGAACGGATTCCATCTGCATTATATCCAAAATCATATATATTTAGATACATTGCTATTATTTCTTTTTTAGTATATCTTCTTTCTAGCTGAACAGAAAGAACCCATTCTTTTATTTTTTGAATAATAGCTTCCTTAAGGTTTCTAGATCTTACCCCAACAAAAAGTTGTCTAGCAAGCTGCTGAGTAATTGTACTAGCCCCACCTCTTTTTCCAAGAAATAAAACCGCACTTATAGTTCTTTTCCAATCAATTCCAGAATGATCATAAAACCTCTCATCTTCAGTAGCAATTAAAGCATTAACAATGTTCGTGGGAAGCTCATCGAATTGAATGGGTGTTCTGTTGTCTTGGTAGTAAAATTTACCTAAAATTTCTCCGTCAGAAGAAATTATTTGTGTTGCCAAATTAGTTTTAGGATTTTCAAGTTGTTGTAAATCAGGCATGGGACCAAATGAGCCATTTGCTGCTGAGAAAAAAACATACAAAACAACAAAAATCGATACTACAATAAGAGACCAGATTGCTACAATAACAATTTTTGGGTAATTAACACTATTACTCATTATCATAAATTTTTTCAGAAACCTTAATTCCTAAGGTTATTATACCTTGTAATGATTTTATGCCTTTTTCTTCTCCGTTTTTTCTCATTGCGTGGTTTATAGTGACTAAATAATCTGAATTACTTTTAAAATCAAATTCATTAACCCATGTCAGAAAACTTTCTCTAATATTACCATATCGTCTACCCAATAAGTTTCCTTCCTTATCAGCCATCAAATATTCTAGTGTATCCTTTCTAACCTCATAATTATCCTCTTCTAATGAGGCAATAAGAAAAAGATTTGAATATTGATAATCATTGTCATTTCTGATATGAAATTGGATATCACATTTTTTATCAACCGAAGTTCTAAATTTGAAAAAAACAGTATCATTTAATTTCCATCCATTTTCGAAATCCTTGTAACTTTTATAAACGGAGTTGTCAGTACAGAATTGAAAAATTATAGTAAATAGGAGTAAATATAAATTTCTATTTCTTTTCATTTTTAATATACATTTACAGATAATCTATTTAAATTTTAAATGTTTTGACCTGCCTTTTTTAAATATTTTATTACTATTATGAGTTCCTTTTCTCATATTCTTTTGGATATTTAAAGGAAGACTCTTAATCTCTTTGCATTTTTCACAACAACATTTATTATTCTGAATTTGACATTTTTCACATTGAATAAATAATAAATGACATGCATCATTAGCACAATTTATGTGATTATCGCTTGGATTACCACATTGATGACATTTTGATACAATATCAGTTGAAATTCTTTCTGACCTTCTTTCATCAAATACAAAATTTTTTCCCCTGAACTTATTTTCAATTTTTTGATCTCTAACTTGTTTTGCATATTCAATTATACCACCTTCAAGCTGAAAAACTTTTTCAAAACCCTTATGCCTAAAATATGCACTGGCTTTTTCACATCTAATACCACCAGTACAATACATTAAAAGATTCTTATTTTCTTTATTTTTAACCACTGATTTTTCAATAAGAGGAAGAGAGTCTCTGAAGGTGTCAACATCTGGCTTAACTGCTCCTTCAAAAAACCCTATCTCACTCTCATAATGGTTTCTCATATCGATGCAAATTGTATTTGGATCTTTTAATAATCTATTAAACTGAGTTGCATTAACATGGGTCCCTCGTTTAGTGACGTCAAAAGTAGGGTCATTTATTCCATCTGAAACAATCTTATTTTTTACTTTAATAGTTAATTTTAAAAAAGATTTATTATTGTGTTCAATTGCAATATTTAGTCTTACACCTTTTAAAAAAGAAATAGATTCTAAATGATTTTGAAAAAGCTTGAGATTTATAGAAGGTAGCGAAATTTGTGCATTAATTCCTTCTTTGGCGACATATATTCTTCCCAAGATATCCATTTTGTTCCATTCAATAAAAATATGGTTTCTAAAAATTTCTGGGTTTAAAATATTTGCATATTGATAAAAAGAAAGGACCAATCTTTCTTTTCCTGATTTTTCAATTATTTTTGAGCGCTCTGATGAACTTAATTTATTGTACAGTTGCATGCTATACTATTTTAAATTAAATAAAGTATAAAGGTAGTATTATTCTAAATATCTAGGTTTTGACCCAACTAATATAAATTCAGTTTGCCTTCCATTAATATATCTAAATCCATCTTCTCCAAAAAAGCCAGGGACCTCTAACATTATTCTTATATCCTTATCCCATTCTGGAATAAAAACAGTGGTGTTAAGCTCTATTGCATAGGCGGTATTTTTTTTTAGTGGGTGTTCTCCTGAATGGGGGACTCCATTCTGTGAATCCCACATTCCAAAGGCTGTTCCTGCAGAATGACCAAAAAGACCCAATGGATGAGTGTAAATTTGAGGTCTGTAACCCTTATTAATAGACTCTTTTAGTGATTTAGAAAGTATCTGATTTCCAGTAGCTCCTTCCACGAAATTATTAGTAAAAATGTCTTGTACTTGATTACCTTCTATTAGAGCATTAACAAGAAATTTGGGTGGAGTTTTCTCGTCTGGTTTAAGAACATATGCAAGTTGCTGACAATCGGTATTTAGTGTTAAATAACTAATCCCAAAATCACAATGTATTATATCTCCGGGCTGAATTATATCAAACTTTGATTTGCCACCAAAGGCATATAAATCACTCCCATCTTTTCTTTGAATATCAACCGTTGGATGAAACCAAGTCTTGATCCCCATCTCAATCACTTTTTCTCTCATCCACCATACTACATCATCGGTTGTTGTAATACCAGGAGTAATAACCTTGGATGAAAAGGCTTCCCTGATAATATTATTACTTATCTCAACAAGCTTTGAAAAGACTTTCATTTCTAGACTTGTTCTGGTTTCAATCCAGGCAATTGATAGTTTTTCAGCAGACACCAATCTATTTTGAAATTTTTTTGATAATGATTTATATAATTCATCGTAAGCATTTTTACTTAAACCATCAGATAAAGACTCATATTTCGAAATATTAATTCCTATTTTTTTTGGATTTTCTTTTTGAATATAATCGCTTAGAGCCTTTAGTTGATCTGGCTGTTCTTCCTTGACCCATATTGATGGTATATTTTTTCCAAATGGATATCTTGTAATTGCAACAGATTTAAATTTTCCAGTTTTTTCATTTATAGAAAAGACGAGTATTGTTCTTCTTCTTGCATTAAGCCATGTAGGGGGTAACATGGTTTTAATCACAGGATCCTCATTATATTCCCTTGTCATTATCACCCACATGTCGATATTATTTTTTTTCATAATATTGGGTAATAAATTAGTTAGTCTATCATATTGAATCTCGTTAATTACTTCTGCTCTTTTCTTGAGTGGGAGAATCTCTTGAGCTGAAATGTTTAAACTAAGAATTAGGATTAAATTTATTGATATCTTTCTCATATTTTCGTAAAATATAAATATAAAAAATATTACTTTAGTGTTAAACGACAATTAAATGACAGACGATAAATCAGCGAAGATCAAAGCATTGAAATTAACTTTAGATAAGTTAGATAAAACATATGGTAAAGGTGCTGTTATGAAGCTTGGAGACGAGGCTGTAGTTGAGACAGAGGCTATTTCCTCAGGATCTATAGGTCTTGATATTGCATTGGGAGTAGGGGGGTATCCAAAGGGAAGAGTTATTGAAATTTATGGTCCAGAATCTTCAGGAAAAACAACTCTGACTTTACATGCGATAGCCGAATGCCAAAAAAGTGGAGGGGTCGCAGCATTTATTGACGCAGAACATGCATTTGATCGTTTTTATGCTGAAAAATTAGGTGTAGATATTAATGAATTAATTATTTCTCAACCAGATCATGGTGAACAGGCCCTTGAAATCGCAGACAACTTAATACGTTCCGGAGCCGTTGATGCTGTAGTTATAGATTCTGTAGCTGCACTAACCCCTAAGAGTGAAATTGAAGGTGAGATGGGAGACTCAAAAATGGGACTCCACGCCAGATTAATGTCTCAGGCATTAAGAAAGTTAACTGGATCGATTAGTAAAACTAATTGTACAGTTTTTTTTATAAATCAACTAAGAGAAAAAATTGGGGTTATGTTTGGGAATCCTGAAACTACAACTGGTGGGAATGCACTTAAATTTTATGCATCTGTTAGGCTTGATATTAGAAGATCTACCCAGATAAAAAATACAGAAGCTGAAGTGATGGGCAACAAGACTAGGGTAAAGGTTGTTAAAAACAAAGTGGCTCCACCATTTAAAACTACCGAATTCGATATCTTGTATGGTGAGGGAATTTCTAAAATTGGAGAAATAATTGATCTTGGTGTGAACTATGAAATCATAAGCAAAAGTGGCTCTTGGTTCAGTTATGGGGAAAATAGACTTGGCCAAGGTAGGGATTCAGTTAAAGCACTTTTAGCAGATAATCCAGATCTTATGGATGAAATTGAGTTAAAAATAATGGATACAATAAAAGCTTTAAACTCATAATTTCATTTATTAACTTTTCATTTTTTTCCATACTTCCACTGCTTTTATAGCAGCCTTTTGTGGGTCAGCTATCAATTTTTTTTGAATAAATAATCTTGTATCCTCCATTAATCTTTTGTAATCCTCGGCTTTCAAATCTTTGGTTTGAATGGGATTAAAAATTGTTACACGTAAATATCCAGGATATCCATGAGTTGTATACCATGGAAATTTTCTTTTGCAGTCATAAAAAACCATCGGTAAAACTGGGAGTTTGTGCGCTATAGCAAGTTTAAATGCTCCATGTTTGAACTCATTCAAAATATTGTTTTCGTTCACATATTCCTTTTCAGGAAAAATACAAACACTATAACCCGTGTCTAATTTATTATTTGCTTTTCCGTAGACTGCAAAACGACTTTCTTTTTTACTTCTATCGACTAGAATAGCTGCTCTCTTATATAAAAAACCAAAAAAAGGAATCTTATCTAATTCTTTTTTCCCCACAAATACAAATGGGGTTTTGAATAGTCTTAACATGACAAATGGATCAATATAACTTGAATGATTTGCAACCAATAAATACGATTGCTTTTCGTTTAATTTTGGGATTTGATGTTTTTTAATATAAAACCCCATCCCAGTTAAAATAAAAGATGCCCATATGTTTCTGGCATACCAAAAAATGATATTATAACCATTAGGCAGAAATATTACTACAACTAAAATTGGGAAAAAGAAGATGACAGGAATCGAACACAATAGGTAAAACCAAATTCTCCATAGTATTAATGCGAAACGCTTTAAAAAACTCATTTATTGGATTTAATGAATATCGAATATACAAAGCGTAATTTAAAAATATAATCAAGCTGTAAATAAAAAATTTAACTTTGTTACAATATTAAAATCTATGTCCAGAATTTTAACTGGAGTACAATCGACTGGTACTCCACATTTAGGAAATATTCTAGGTGCAATAATTCCTGCAATAGAACTCTCTAAAAAAGGAGAAAATGAATCATTTTTGTTTATAGCTGACCTTCATTCATTAACTCAAATAAAAAATGCGAGTGTACTAAAACAGAATACTTTAGCAACAGCTGCTGCATGGTTGGCTTTCGGATTAGATACTGATAAAACGGTATTCTACAGGCAAAGTGATGTGCCTTTAGTAACCGAACTCTCTTGGTATCTCTCCTGTTATTACCCCTACCAAAGACTCACACTTGCTCATTCATTCAAAGATAAATCTGAAAATCTTAAAAATGTAAATACCGGTTTATTTAGTTATCCTTTGCTAATGGCTGCAGATATATTACTGTATGATGCAGAATATGTTCCCGTTGGAAATGACCAATTACAACATATAGAAATAACTAGAAAAGTTGCTTCAAAATTTAATTTAGATAATGGTGAGACATTTGTTATTCCTTCTCCAATAATTCGAGAAAAACACAAAATAATACCCGGTATTGATGGTGGTAAAATGAGTAAATCAAAAAATAATACAATTAATATATTTCTATCTGATGATGAGCTAAAAAAGCAAATAATGAGCATTAAAACTGATAGTATCTCAATCGAAAAACCAAAAGATCCAAATAAATGTACTGTATTTAAAATTTACTCACTAGTTGCCTCTGATGAAAACATTGAAGAAATGAAATCTATGTATTTAAACGGGGGTTTTGGATACGGAGCAGCAAAAAATATATTGCTTGAAGAAATACTAAACAAATTTAAACAGGAAAGAAAGCTTTTTAACTCTTTTATTGCTGATCCTGACGAGGTTAATTTAATCCTCAATAAAGGAGCGCAAAATGCAAAAATAATAGCTGAATCAGTAATTAAAAGGGTCAGAAAAAAAATTGGATATTAGATGGAATAAAAATTATTCGAAAAAAATTAATTTGTTACTTTTGAGATATGGGCCTTGAAAAATATATTGAAGAACTTTTATATGATTACGAATGTGTAACAATCCCAGATTTTGGAGCATTTTTGACAAGGTCATTTGGCTTCGAAGTAAATAAAATAACTGGAAAATTCACTCCCCCAAGAAAAGAATTGACATTTAATAGCCTTTTAACTAGCAATGATGGAGTGTTAATCAATTATTTTGCAAAAAAAAATAAAATTAAATATAAAAAAGCTCAAAATCTCATCCAAAAAGAAGTCAAAAATTGGAGAAAACAATTGAAAATAGAACCCCTTTATCTCGAAAATATAGGAATAATAAGTTGTTTAAAAAACAACAAAATTCAGTTTGAACCATTTAATCGGGTGAACTTTGATGATGCATCTTTTGGATTGAGAATTTTCAATAAGCTGCCCCTTTATTCACCAAAAAAAACAAGAATTTATCCTATTACGAAATCAGATACAAAATTAATTTTCACTCTCAGCAACAGCAAACAGAAGATAAATTCATTTTTAAAATACACAGCAATTTTTATTGTTCTGATTTCATTATCTGTTTCAGGAATATTTCTAGGGGATCGTTACATACAAGACCAGAGATTTCTGAACCAACAAATGGCACAAAGAAAAATTCAAAAAAACATTCAATCATCAACATTTAATTTAGGATCGTTGAGTTCTATTTCATTAATTGTAGGTGATGTTGAAGATAATGACGAACCTTTATTAAATGAAACCCATTATAGTATCATTGCTGGAACTTTCAGAAATAAATCATTTGCTGTAAGAAAAATAAGAAATTTAAAACGAGAAGGCTTCAAGTCATCATTTACTGATTTAAATCCAAAGGGCATGTTTCGTGTTGCATATGGAAGATTTAAGTCTAAGAAAGAAGCGATGAATTTGTTATATTACGTTAAATACGAGCTGGGTAAAGAAGCATGGTATTTAAAGGAAAATTAAATGTTATTTATTGTATAACCAGGAAGTTGGATTTTCTGGCTTCATAGCATTAAAGACACTAAATTGTAGTATTGTTCTTCCAGTTTCTAAATTAGTAAATACCTCTCCAATTGTCTCTTTTGAATCTAAATATTGCCCTTTTTTTACGTAAACTTTAGAAAGATTTTTATAAGCCGTTATATAATTCCCATGCTTTACAAGTATCGTAGGATTACTGTTTTTAAAACTTAAAATCGCCATTACTTGACCTTCAAACACAGTTCTGACCTTTGCGTTATCAACGGATGCTATGGTTATTCCACTACTTTTTATTTTTGTTGTCTTTACCAGGGGGTGTGTCTGCATACCATATTTTTGAATTATTACACCTTTAGATACTGGCCAAGGTAATTTACCCTTATTGGATCTAAAATTATCAGCAAGAAGTTTTGCCTCAGGAGTCAATTTAAAAACATCCGAAGTGTTACTTTTTTCTTTTTTATTTGATAAGACTATAGCCTCCCTAATCAGTTTTTGTATTTCTTTATCTATAGACTCTGCTTTTAACTGCTTAATTCTTATTTGTTTAGTAAAGCTTTTTGACTTTTTCTTGAGATCAGCTAAAATTTTATTTTGCTGGTTTTGTTCCTCTATCAATTTTCTTTGTTCTTGTCTGTTGTTCTCAACTAAAACCCTTCTTTTTTGTTTCTGAACTATTAAATCTTTATTTAACTCTTGAAGAATTTTAGTTTTCTTCTCTATGTTAAGAACCTGCTTTTTTCTATATGAACTATACTGATTCAAATAATTTAGTCTTTTATATGCTTGTAAAAAATTTTCGGAGGAAAAAATAAATATTAATCTATTTTGCTTTGATTTACTTTTGTAAGCGTTATCGATCATCTCTGAGTAGTCAGTTTTTAGCTTTTCAATATCTTTTCTATATTTTGATATATCTCTTTGATTAATATTAATTAATTTTTCAAGAGAATTTACTTGTTGATTATTTATGCTTATCAATTCTTTTCTGATTGATATTTTTAACTCTACATCTTCAGCTTTAGTTAAAGTTGATTTCTTAATTTTTTTATTTAAAAATAAAAGAGAATTTATCTGATTTATTTCCTCTTTTAACTTCTGGCTTTTTTTCTCCAAGCCTATTTGTTTAGCCTTAAAATCCTGACAAACAACATGGTTTTGAATAAAAAGAAAAGTCATAAAAATTCTAATAAATACTTTCATTAAAATTATGGTATGATTTTTTTATAACCAGCTGGAATTTTAAAGGGAAAGGTCAAATTTGCAGGAATCTCAGACCTAGTGTATTCAATAGTTAATTTCCTTCTAATTTTTTCATTTGAAAAGGATATTTCAATCTTACTAGGCACTAGCTCACCATCAACACTTTGAAAATCATCATACATTATTGAAATGAAACTATTATTTTTTGTAATAAAAAACCTTTGTTCTTTTAACGTGAAGGTAGTCGGATCATAAAATAAAATTGGTTGAATTACATCTTTTTTATTTTTCACAGATATTACATAAAATCTTGGATTCTTAATTTGAGTCAAATTTGCCTTGTTCAAGTCTATGATAGATTTCCCTAAAAACAGTCTCTCTATGTTTTTATAATTAAAGTCTGTTCCAGAATAATTATTTAAAAAATTTAAATCTCCTTGATATGAAGTTTTTTGAAATTTTTCATAAAATGAGATGTTTTCGGGCTCAATGAGAAGTTTTGCAATCGGAATTAGCATCGTAGCACTTAACCAAATTGCTTCATTTTCCTTCATTCTTAAATTAACAATCAACTGCTGTTGTCTACTTCCATCATTGTATACCACTTTCAATCTAGATCTGAATAACTTAAAATTTGATGAAGATGATTTAATCGCTTTTTTTAATTCTTTCATTTTAAAATTTTCAACAGGAGTATTACTTGGAAGAACCTTTGTCAACTTACATCCTGTAAAAACAATTAAACTAAAAAGTATGATTATTGACCTAAAATGAATAACTCGCATATCTACAATTTTCCAGTGCTACCATATCCTTTCTTTCCTCTTTCAGTAGAGTCTAGGTCTTGATTTAGCTCCCATTCTATTTTTTCGTATTTAGAAATGACTAACTGTGCAATTCTTTCTCCAGGATTAAGAACATAATTATCTAACGAAAGGTTGATTAAAATTACTCCTATTTCGCCTCTATAATCAGCATCAATTGTACCTGGAGAATTTAGCACTGTAATACCTTTTTTGGCGGCTAGGCCACTTCTTGGTCTGACCTGTGCTTCGTGGCCTTCAGGAAGTGCAATTTTTATTCCCGTTCCAACAACTTTTCTCTCCAATGGTTTTATTGTGACTTCGGAAGTCAAAACAGCTTTAAGATCTAGACCTGCTGAATGTATTGTCGCATAGGAAGGAAGATCATATGCGCTTTGGTTTATTATTGGAACCTTTATCATATTTGTAGTTTGTATAAAATTACAAAAAGACAAGTATCAAATATTAATAAAAAAAATTAATTATTAAGAGCTTCTGCGCCACCAACAATCTCTAGGATTTCATTTGTTATAGATGCTTGTCTTGCTTTATTATATGAAAGTTTAAGCTGATCTCTTAACTCCTGCGCATTATCAGTTGCTTTGTGCATTGCAGTCATTCTTGCTCCGTGTTCACTTGCAATTGAATCTTTAATCGCTTTTAGTAACTGTATTTTTAGAGACTTAGGTAAAAGATGTTCAATAATTTGTTTTTGTGATGGTTCGTAAATATAATCCGTTGCGTCATGAAAGACGTCAGACATATTATCTTTATAAGTGGTTGAAATAGGTAAAAATGATTCGGTAATTACTGTTTGTGTTGCAGCATTTTTGAAACGATTATAAATAATTTTCACTTGATCAAATTTACCCTTATCAAATTCATCAAGAATTATATCAACAACTTTAGAAATACTTTCAAAATTTAAATTTTCGTATATATCGTCATATGTGCTATGAATTTCAAATTTCTTTGAAAGTAAATCACTTCCTTTCTTACCAATAGAAAGTACAGAAATTTCAGATTGTGTGTTAACGGCAGATGTCTGATTAACAGACTTAATTATATTCGAGTTAAATCCACCACAAAGACCTCTGTTGGAAGTAATTGCAATTAATAATTCTTTTTTTAATTCTCTGACCCTCGTATAAGGGCTTGAATCAAACTCTGGATTTGATTTAGTCAGTTTTTGAATAAGTTCTGTTAGTTTATTTGAATAGGGTCTCATTTGTAAAATTGCGTCTGTTGCTTTTTTTAATTTTGCAGCTGAAACCATTTTCATGGCACTAGTAATTTGCATAGTTGACGAAACCGATGCTATTCTATTTCTAATTTCCTTTAAGTTAGCCATGAGTTAATGTCAAAATTGTTTTGAGATTTTTTTAGACACACTATTCAATGTATCTATCACGTCATCTGTTAGTTTTCCTTGTTTTAAAAGATCTAAAATATCAGAATGGTTTTTGTTCAAGAACTCAATAAAAGTCGACTCAAATTCTTTAACTTTTTCTACAGGAACAGATCTCAACAGGTTCTTAGAACCTGCATATATTATTGCCACTTGGTCTTCTACTTTAAATGGATCGTTTTGTGATTGTTTAAGAATTTCAACATTTCGTTTACCTTTTTCAATTACACTAAGTGTTGCATTGTCAAGATCAGAACCAAATTTTGCAAAGGCTTCTAACTCCCTAAATTGTGCTTGATCTAATTTAAGCGTTCCAGCGACTTTTTTCATTGATTTAATCTGTGCTGATCCTCCAACCCGAGAGACAGAAATACCAACATTAATTGCTGGTCTAACTCCAGAGTTGAAAAGGTCTGACTCTAAAAAAATCTGACCATCTGTAATAGAAATAACATTGGTTGGAATATAAGCTGAAACATCTCCGGCTTGAGTCTCGATAATTGGAAGTGCAGTTAACGACCCCCCTCCCTTTGCCTCATTTTTTAAAGCAGCGGGCAAATCATTCATTTTCCTTGCGATCTGATCATCCGCTATTACCTTTGCAGACCTCTCCAATAACCTTGAATGTAAATAAAATACATCACCAGGGTATGCTTCTCTTCCA
>TARA_B100001057_G_scaffold372706_1_pt1 | contig 20016 bp, 20 predicted proteins | sample TARA_B100001057 | Tara Oceans TARA_B100001057 (sample SAMEA2621839) | marine metagenome | biome: marine biome (ENVO:00000447); feature: surface water layer (ENVO:00002042); material: "saline water (ENVO:00002010), including plankton (ENVO:xxxxxxxx)" | depth 5 m
GGCAATGATTTTTCTTCGTCCAGTCGCAGAAATTGTTTACTCACGCAACCAAAAGAGCACAATTAAGAGGTCGAGAGACTGGTGAGAAGTGTGACGATAAAGCTGTTAACAGAGATGTGTTTTAAACACGTTATTTCGCCGAGTTCCAGTGAGCATCCATTTGTTCGAGTGTCGCTTCTTCCAGTGTTATTCGGTCTTTTTTAAGTCCTTCTTCAATCTGCTTGAACTGGTGAAGGAATTTTTCGTTTGTGCTTTCGAGTGCTACTTCAGGGTCAATCTCGAGCTTGCGAGCTAAGTTTGTGACAATGAATAGGAGATCGCCAATTTCGGCCTGGAGTTCCCTCGAAGCGGGAGTCCCTTTTTCGTGCTTTGCTAATTCCTCTCGAACTTCCGCGAGTTCTTCATCGATCTTCTCGGTGATGCCTGTGGTGTCCTGCCAATCGAAGCCTACTTTGCTGGCTTTCTTCTGAAGTTTAGCTGCTTTCAAGAGGGCAGGAAGCCCCTTGCCGACTCCGTGGAGGTAAGGCTTCTCTTCGTGGCCTTTCTCGGCACGTTTGATGTCTTCCCATTGGGCGAGGACACTATCGGTTCCGCCGACGTTGGAATCGCCATAGACATGGGGGTGCCGGCGGACCAACTTGTCGCTGATGCCGCGTGCAATTTCATCGAGGTCGAAACGTTTCTCTTCTTCGGCGAGTTCGGCATGAAAGACGACTTGCAGGAGGAGATCACCAAGTTCTTCCTGTAAATTGTCCTTATCGTTGGCGCGAATAGCTGCGACGGTTTCGTAAGTTTCCTCGATGAGGTTAGAAACGAGTGATTCGTGTGTTTGTTCTGCATCCCAAGGGCAACCTCCGGGAGCGCGAAGCCGGTGCATGATGGCGCGAAGCCGCGTGATTTGGCGGCCGGGCTCGGCGCAATTGATCATTTCGTCGTCTGTCATGACTAGCGTCGGGCTTTGTCGAGAATCTCCTTTTCTTGTTTGGTCAGGGATTGGATGCCTTGAGCACTTATTTTATCGAGGATTCGGTCTACTTCTTTGGATAGTTCTAGAGGAGAGCGATTACTTTCGCGAACTACAGTGGCGTCACGGGTCTTTCGGTTCCCCCTTCTGGCTTTGCCAGTTCCGATCCGAGAAAGGTTAATCACAAATTCTTTCAGTGGGGGGAACTTAAGGACCGCGAATCCGAAGATCGCTCCGCCGAGGTGACCTGCGCTTCCTCCGGCATTATGCCAATTAGAAATGACAGCTAAGGATTCGATAATGAGGTAACCGATCGCGAAGGTTCGCATTTTTAATGGGATGATGAAAAAGAGGAGGATCCGGGCGTCAGGTGCGATGAAATAGAAAGCAGCGAGTATTCCAAACAGGCCGGCTGAGGCTCCTACCATTTGAACGGCTGGGGTATAGTTGTCAAAAAATCCGGGTAAGAAGAATAGCAGAGTGTAAAAGAGGGCTCCGGCCACCCCACAAAGGAGGTAGAAGGTTAGATAGGCCCGGCTGGTCATCCAGCGTTCAATGTGCGGACCGAAGAAGAGGAGCCCGAGGCAATTAGCGAAGAGGTGGCCGAAGCCTGCGTGGAGAAATTGAAAGGTGATGAGGCGCCAGACCTGAAATCCATAGATACCATCTTGGATAGTAAAGCTACCAAATTTGTAAAATGCGGACTCCTGTAATCGTTCGCCTGGGCCCGTCAGAAGAATTTGTAAGAAAAGAATGGTAACATTAATGATGAGAAGCCATTTGCTGATTGGGGCTCCTTCGAAGGGGCCGGGCATGCGCGGCGGCCCTGATTGATAGTCAGGTTGCATGTATTCACGATCACTGTATCCCACCCCAGAGCAATAGCAGTGATTTGCAGGACTGGAAAATGAAACTTTTTCTCGAGGCGATTCCGGTTTGAACTGATGCGCGATGACGCTGCGTGATCTCGGATGGAATGACGACTTTGAAAAGGCCTTTAATGAGGCCTCGAAGAATGGCTGGGTGCCTGGCCGGTTGATTCGGGAAACGAAGATTAATTTTTCGGCTCTACTTGATAATGCCGAGGAAGTTGATTGTGTGGTGGGTGGTAAGGTTTGGCACGGTGCTTCCTGCGATGCCGAACTTCCTGCGGTGGGCGATTGGGTCGCTATCGAGTTGGGGGCGGGTGAGAATGATGAGCACATCATTCGTGCTCGCTTGCCCCGGAAGACCTGTTTTTCGAGAAAAGCTCCCGGGAAGAGTAGCGAAGAGCAGGTGATGGCGGCAAATGTCGATATCGTAGTTGTGGTGACTGATGCGGGATCTGATTTCAACCTCCGGCGTATGGAGCGTTACTTTACCATTATTCAAAAGAGCGGTGCACGTTGCGTGGTCTTAGTGAATAAGTCTGATCTCTTCGGGGCGGAGGTGAATGAAAAAGCCAGCCAAGAAATTCAGGAATTAGCTCCCGATTCGGAAGTTTATGTGACCAGTGCCACACGGCACGAAGGTTTGGAGGTTCTAAAATCTTATCTTAAAACTGGGATTACTCTTACTTTGGTGGGGTCCAGCGGAGTGGGGAAATCAACTCTGGTGAATCAATTGCTTGGCGAGGAATGGTTATGGACCGGCGAGGTGAACGGGGTAACGGGCAAGGGCCGACATACGACTGTGGCGCGGGAATTGGTGGTCCTAGAAGAAGGGGGAATGTTGGTGGACAACCCAGGGATAAGAGAAGTCCAGATGTGGACAGATGAGGATACGCTACGCGATAGTTTTGCGGATGTGGAGGAGTTGACGAATCTGTGTAAGTTCCGTGACTGTAAGCATCAGGGCGATAAAGGATGTGCTATCGAAGTTGCCGTGAAAGCGGGTGATTTGGACCCGGCCCGCTATCAGGGGTTTCTGCGCCTCGATGAGGAAATCGAGGAACTTAATTTTCGTCGCAAGAAGCGACAAATGATCGTTGAGCGCTGGGGCAAGAGAAATAATCGTGTCAAGGCGCGGAATCGCGATGACCGGATAGAACTCGAGAAAGAAGAGCGTGGAGAGCTTTAAGAATTGTGCTTATTCCGGACGGCCCCGCTGCCAACTCTCGACCTTTCCGTTGATGAATTTCACCCAGGAAGAAGCACTAGGAATATAAGCGACATTAGTTCCCATTCCACCATTCCATCCCCAAGGGCCCCAACCGGGGCCAGCGATTCCACTCCGACGGACGCCCCAACCAGGACCCCAGCCTCTTCCTCCCCAGCCGCCCCAGGCCGATTGCACGACAACGGGTGAGAGGCTGTTGTAGATCCATTGCTCGTAGCGGATCCCATTTTTCTCACCCTCAGCCTCGCGGTCGGGACCTCCCCAAGCAAGAAAGACTGCAGCGGGGGTCATGCCGTTTTGGATTTTACCAACTTCGACAAGAGATTGTTGTTCTGGTTTTAAGGCACGAAAAATTTTTGGGTTTTTCGCGATGCGAGCGCCTGGAGTCTGCGAACTACTGCAGCTCGTCGCAAATAGACCGAGAAAAAGAAGGAAGAAAAGCGTTTTCATCCTCTAAATACTAAACGTTGTTTTGTGCGCGTGCAACCGGTTTTGAAATCCTTTTCGGGGTGTTGCAAAAATTGGGTGTCTTATGAGAAGCGCTGGGGAAATGGCTTTCAGCTCGATTTTTAGTGTCCCCTATTTGGTAAGCTGATGGAGGATTTGGAGGGTAAGTTTCCCGGTGTTTTCGAGGGCGTCGAAGGTGATTTTGTCCAAGGTATCGCCTTTTTGGTGCCAGTAGGTTGCTTCGCTGAAGTTGCCGATGAGGTGAAGAATAGGCAGGTTGGCGCGGTTCATGAGGGGGACGTGATCATCGATGATCGTCATAGGGTGCGGCTTGACCCAGTTTTGTAGGCTGAGTTTTAATGCTGCAGATTGGGTATGCTTTTTAAGTTTTTGGTGGGTGTCTCCGCCAATCAGGAGAGGAATTTTGGGGTCGCCGACGATATCGAGGACGATACCGATTTGGGGTTTGACTGAGCGTTTGTCTAGTTGAGAGGCGTAGTAGCGACTTCCGTAAAGTCCGTCCTTGCGATTAATATTTTTTAGGATGGCTTCCTCCCCGTCGAAGAAGACGAGTCCAATGTTTTGGGCTCCTTCATTTTGTTCTGAAAGAACCCGGGCCATTTCGACGAGCACTCCGGTGGAAGACCCGCTATCATTGACACCAAGAAATTCAAATTCCGCGTAAAGCTTGGTGTCGAGATGAGAGCAGAGCAGAAAGGGTGTTGAAGAATTCCAGTCAGGCTCGGATTCGGGCGAATAGCGGGCAAGAAGGTTGGTGAATTTCTGTGGGCCGATAGGAGTTATCCCAGTGAAGTTTTGGCGCATGGTTTTCCAACCTAGCTCCGCAAGTTTAGTTTCGAGATACTGCAGGCTCAATTGATAGGCTTCGGAACCAATCGGACGGGGACCGAATGCCGTGAGGGCTTCGACATGGGTTAAAGCATTCTTGCCGGAGAATTTACCGATGGTCTCTGCTGGAATAGCGCCTTTAATCGGAGCCCCAGAGATACGCTGGGACACTTTTTTTTCTTGGTTACAGGCGATTAAGAAAAAAAGGGCAATGACGCCGGTGAAAGTGGTCTTGATCACGAGATCAATCTAGGTCGAGGCCGAGAAGGTTCAAGATTCTCCCGAGGTCATCGTTGCCGTAGTATTCGATCTCAATTCGCCCCTTCTTATCGGTGTGATGAATCACAGTCTGGGTGGCGAAGTGATCGCGGAGGCGATTTTGAATTGCGGTGATATGGGGATCTACGACCTTAGACTTACTTGAAGATTTTTTACGGCCGGTTTTGTGATAATTTTGAACGAACTTCTCAGCTGAACGCACCGTCATATTTTGCCGAAGAATTTGGTCGGAAACCACAATCTGCTCCTTGGGATCTTTGATCCCTAGAATTGCTTTGGCGTGACCTACGGTAAGGTGTCCGTCAGCAAGGTGTCTCTGGATAGAGGGCTGAAGATCAAGGAGGCGCATTGAGTTGGCAACGCTGGCTCGTGATTTGCCAACGCGCTTGGCGATGATGTCCTGCTTGAGCCCAAAATCTTTAGCGAGGCGAACATAGCCCTCTGCTTCCTCGATGGCATTGAGGTCCTGACGTTGCAGATTTTCGATGAGAGCCATCTCGAGGACCTCTCGATCGCTCGATGGTCTTTCAATAACGGGGACAGTCTCAAGTCCAACCATTTTGGAAGCTCGCCAACGTCTTTCACCTGCGATGAGTTCCATCTGTCCATCAACCCTTCGGATGATAAGGGGCTGGATAATACCAAGCTGATCGATAGATTGCTTGAGCTCGTCGAGCGATCCTTCGGCGAAGTGTTTTCTCGGTTGGAGGGGCGATGGGATCAGGTCGGCAATTGGTACTTGGCTCACGCTTTCGCCTGGTCTCAACTCGACTTTGGCATCCGGAACAGTGTCGGAAGAGGCACCTCTTATTAGTGCTCCGAGTCCTTTTCCTAATGCCTTTTTCGCCATGACAAATCATGAGATATCTGAGGTCTTCGAAAAAAGGAAGAATGGAATCAATGCTTAATTTATCCGAAATTCTGGAATGGCTCCACAGCCTTGACGTGGCACGGATCTCAGGGCATCCCAGAGGGGTGAAAAGTCCCCTGCTCCTCTTGTTCATATTAATCATGAATGCGAATTGTCAAAGCGATGTCGTCCCACTCTCAACGGTGCCCAAGCGAAACATCGTTCCGATTGAGGTAAAAGAACGGGCACAAGCGGCAGTCCAGGAGGTGGTTAATAAGACTATCCGCGGAGATTTCCAGGCGGCTTTGGACTCAATGAATCCTGATTATTTGAAGGTGATCGCACGTCCCTTCGGTGGACCAAAAAGATTAAAGGCTCAATATTTAAAGCAGATGAAGGAGATGGGGCAGAACGGAGTAACCTTCCAAGCCGCTATCACTCGCAGGGCTGATATTGCTTTCGAGGTAGATTATGGATTTGAAGATCTTTTGGTAGACGGCAAAAAAGTGATGGGGGAAGACGGGGAGCCCAAGAAAGTGGCACGCTATCGTAAGTGGATGGTCTTTGTTCCGACCGTTAAGGATTTCCAGTATCTCGACCAATCGAAAAAGCCTACGAAACTTCGCCGTTTTCGAAAGTGGGAATATGAAATCGCGATTTCTCCAAAGGGCCAAGAGAGTTGGACTTTCGTAAATGGCAACGGTATAAACGCCCTGCAGCTAAGGAAGATCTTTAAGTTTCTTCCGAAGGAGGATAAGGAGTTTCAGTTTCCTGAGGTTAAGGTTGAGGAACTTGAATAACTTCGTTTTAGATTTAAAATGGGAAAGAGTAAAAAAAAGGATCGCAAGCATTCTAAAGACGAGGAGGAACATCGTATCGAGAAGCTTCGTAGGCGAGGTGAGAGCGACTTTGTGGAAGTGCGCGGTTCCGTGATTCATGGCCAAGGGGTTTATTGCATCGAGCCAATCGAGAAAGAGCAGTACTTTATTGAATACGTTGGTAATCGTGTGAGCAAAGAGGAGAGTGAAAAGCGAGCTTTGAAGCAATTTGAAGAGCACGAGAAAAGTGGTGCGGCTGCGGTCTATATTTTCAATCTTACAAAAAAGTGGGACCTCGACGGCAACGTTGAATGGAATCCGGCCCGTTTGATCAATCATTCTTGTGATCCGAATAGCGAAGCGATTCAGGATGGGAAACGAATTTTCATTCAAGCTCTGAGAGATATTGAAGTGGATGAAGAGATTACTTTTGACTACGGATTCGACGTCGATTGCTATGAGGATCATCCCTGTCGGTGTGGGTCATCTAATTGCATTGGTTACATTGTGGGCCGTGACTACCACGATGATTTGGCCGATCGTCTCGCTGCGAAAGCTGAAGAGACCTCAGTTGTTTCTTGAGCTTTCCAATTTGGCAAATCCTTTGAAAGCGTGCAATCTCTTGGTAACCCATGAAAATGATTCTCTTTATTTTGTCCGTGACGACCTGGCTGGCCTTTGCTGGCTCGCCTGAAAAGGCGCGTTTAATTTCGCGCGCGTTCGACCAAGCCTATCAACAGTGGACCACCGATGTCCGCACCGCTGCCACTAATGATGCCCAAAATGCAGCGTGGCGGCGTCGCCCAGATGAAATCGAAGTTGGTCGAAAAGTCTGGGAGGAAATCCGGAATGATCTAGATAAATCTTGGACCCTCGAACCTGCGGCTTGGTTGCTGGTGAATGCGTCGACCTATGCGGTAAAGCAAGTGAGAAAACCTGCGCGACGGGGAGATCCGGGTCGCCCGGCTGGTATCATCAGGGAGGCAGTCCGAAGCAATCATCTTCTTAGTCCAAAGCTCGGACCCTACTGTATTGCATTGACGCACATTCAGGATCCTCGTTCTATGGCTCTCCTCGAGACGGTTGAGAAGGCGAACCCTTCCGAGATGGTTCGCGGGGCTGCCGCTCTGGCGCAGGCCATTTTACACCGTCGTATTGGTGGGGGAAAACGTGGCATGGCGATTCGGCAGGATAAACTCCGCAAGGCGATCATGGCGCCTGATCTAACCGTGGGGAAGACCACTACTCAGGCGATTCTCAGGGACGAACTTTTTCGTATGAGCCGACTCAATCTTGGTGCTGAGGCCCCCGATTTTACAGGTGTGGAAGTGACGCTCAATAAATCTTCGCTGAGTGACTACCGTGGGAAGGTGACAATCCTCTTTTTTTGGCATGCCCTCATGCCGGCGCATGACGAAAGTCTCGCTCTTATGAAAAAATATCAAGAGGAGTTCGAGGATGCAAACATCCAAATCTTGGGTGTTAATATGGACGATCCACGGACTTTACGCAGGCACATTGCGGAGGGAACGGTGAACTGGAAGAACTTCTCGGATTCCACTCAATCGATTACTAAGATTTACCGTATTGAACAATGGCCCTTTGTCTACGTTCTCGATGGTGAGCACAAGATTCGCTATTCGGGTGAGCCAGGGGCTTTCGTGAAAATTACCGCTGAGGATTTAGCCCGTCAGGTTACTGTGGGTGAGTAGGGCTTGGATCCCCTGTGGCCAAATTTTTCAAGGGCCTCTCTTGGGCGGATTTGAAGTTAAGGTCACGCTGTCCAAAGCGGTGTTGTTGAATATCGATGATTAATACACGGCGTTCTGGTATGATGTGTTTCCAAGATTCTAGAGGCATATCAGAAATTATGATAATAGCATCCTCGGCGGGAGTTGCTTCGATTTCGGCGAGGACGTCATGCGCTTCAGTGTGATTGGCTCGTTTGGCTTGAGCAAGGAGAGTCAAGGTATCACTCCAAGCTTCGGCGTGGAACGTTTGTTGATTTTTCCAAGCTAGGAAATCGGCCCGAAGATTGGCGGGCACTCCGATTCCTCTGAGGTGTCTCAGCGTTCCGCAGGCGAGTGAAAGTGAGCGCTCAAATAGGTCAGTGCGAATGAGAGTATGATCAGTTCCAAAGCTATGAAAAATGACAACGGTATGGTGAGGGCGTAAGCCAGGTGGGTCGTATTCACGGACTCTGGGGCTTCGACCCCTTGCTTGGGATCTTATGGTGGCTGGCCAATGGATTAGCTTTGCTCGATCACCTGCTTGGTATTGGCGCAGTCCACGGGGTTCTCCAGGAGCATCGCTGGATTGGAAACCTTCTCCATCCCAAGCGTCATCGAATTCACCATTTGCAAAGAATTCCTTTGGGAGAAGAGGCTTAGGGAAGACCAAAATTTCATGTTTAAGTGTGATCTTTTTTAAGAAACGGAATAGCCCTAATGGGAAGGTTGAACTTAAAGTGCAGGGGTGTTCAGAAAGAGCCCCTCTTTTGGCGATACTGCCCCGGAGTTTACTGCTCGAAGACGAGCCGGCAGCGGTCCATGTCACATGTGTCTGAATTTTGGGAGCATGGGATAAATTGAGCTCAAGGTCGGTGCTCCAGGCATCAAAGAGACTCCGCTTGTTCAGCTGAGTGAGCCGCAGGTCGAAAGGGGTGTCTGCAAAGACGCGGGAGGGGGCAGAGAGGTTAAGGTGGATATCACGTAGGTTCCATTTCCCGAAAACTATTACCATGAGCCCCAGTAACAGTCCGGCGGTGCCGAGGGCGATTAAGTCGCCATCGATTCGCCCCCCCCCTATGATTGTAAGGTTAAGCGCAACAAGAAGAAAAAGCATGCCGCGCGGAGTAAGAGTCACGAGAGGAGTTTGAATGATTTGTTGATGGGGTCCAGCTTCCATCTGATCTCGATGGGTTCCTTTATTCGCTAGGGTTTGGGTGATAATATGACCAAGCGGGTGGGTTCAAAATCGCCTTTAAACAGTTCCAGACTTGCCAAGATTGATCCGCTGCCGAAGACTGCGCCCGCTTTTGAAACGAAAGGCCTCCGTGGCGGAATTGGTAGACGCTGTGGATTTAAAATCCATTGACCCTAGGTCGTGCCGGTTCGATCCCGGCCGGAGGTACTTCGTGCGCGAGGTCATTGTTTAAAACAATACGCATTTCGATTTTATCGATGGGCAGTTTCCGATGGTTTAGATTTAATGGCGGCAATGCGAATTATTCTTTGTCTGGTGCCTTTATTGTTTCTGAGCTCAGCGTGCACCAACACTTCGGGATATCGCCAGTCGCCGGAGTTGACTCTTGAAAGGCTCGATCCAAAGGTTTCTCTCGGACATGTTGAGATTGATGATCAGGGTGAATTGATCAGCTTCGACCAGTTAAAACGGGTGACAGCCAAGATCGAGGCCGAGTCAACCGAACCGCTATTAATGGTCGTTTATATTCACGGCTGGAATCACAACGCTTCGGAGCGTTTGGTCACTGGGGCTGGTGACCTCCATGATTTTCGGGAGATGCTCAAGGATTTGGGGAAAGCTAGTGGGAGAAAGGTGATGGGAGTTTTTGTGAGTTGGCGGGGGAGATCTTTGGCGACTTTTCCGATCGGAGTTGATTATTTCCACCGGCATGCGGCAGCAAGAAGGGTCGGTGGAGTTTCAGGGACTGAGGTTCTTCATGAGTTGGGTGCAGCGGCGCGCGGAGCTAATCCGAAAAATCGAATTGTAATGGTTGGCCACTCATTGGGTGGTGCTATTCTTGAGAGTGCGATGGCGGAGTCAATTTCAGCTCGGGTTGCGATGGATTCTGCGAGAGGACGGCAGCTGAGGCGCAAAGATTTTCCGGCGGACTTGATGGTTTCTATTAACTCTGCCGAGTCTGCAATTTATGCCCGGCAGCTTCTCTCAACCTTTAAGAATCGTGGCATTAAGGATGTTGAAGGAGGACCTCTTATGATTTCTCTAACTAGTCAGCGCGATTTCATTACGAGTGTTTTTTGGCCCATGGGAAATCTCATGGGCAGATGGGTTCCTGGGCTTAATTTTTTCAATACCGGAGTTGCTGGGATGTATCGCAGGGACCCTAAGATTGATAAGTTACGCGGCACGCAAGCGGCAGCTCATAGATCGACAGTGGGACATTTTTATCCACTGTTCAGTCACAAGTTTGAAAAACTAAAGAACCAAGAAAGGTCTCTTGAGGAGCTTTACTGGGACAATAGAGATGCGCGTGAGTTAGATGGATTTCTTGTTCGGGGTGAAAAAGAAGTCTATCGATTCTCGAGGCCGGAGGGTTCCTATTATAACGACACACCTTACTGGATCGTCCCCATTCCTGGCGCTTTTATGAGGAGTCATCATGATCAATGGAATCATAACTTTGTGGGCCTACTGGCCGCAACGATGTCACTGACCCGTTAGAGTTCCGAAGGCTACTTTCGAAGGCCTAATTCACCTTCGATATCCAGTTGACGAAGTTGGTCTTCGGTGAAGATTTCCCGAAGCTTTTTTTGGATGGCTTCATTTCTAAGAAGTGCTCCGAAGTTGCGGCGGTCGTAGGCTCTTTGAATTGCAGGATCGACTGGAATGGCATCAGGGATGAATTCGACTCCTTGTTGTGAAGTCATCGTGGCAAACCTCTCGAGGTTTTCTTCTTTGACGATCGCCAACTTAGCAGCATTGGCCTCGACAGGGTCGTTTAGAAAATCAATTTTCTGGTGCCACTGTCCAATTTGACTGCTGTCGATCCATAGTTTTAATTTCGCAAAGATTGGCTCTTTACTAGAGGCATCGATTTTACCGCTGACATATTTAGTTAAGCGATCGAGTTCGGAGACCGTGCCTGCGTAACGCACGCCAGTGAGCATGAAGTAAGTAAAACTAGCACCAAGAAGGAGTCCAAAAAGCCCTCCGGCCATTCTGAATCCTCCGGAACGTGCCTGACTGTCTTCATCATTTTTCCCAGCAAGAAAGGCAATGATTTTTCTAAAGACAACAATCGTTATGACGAAGGTTGAGATTCCGATGGCCGTTGACATCCAAGGCTGGGGCTTATCGACTGCCTTCTGAGCGATTTCAAATCCGTTATTATAAGCCCACAAACCAGCGATCGCTCCGAGAGACAGGGCCACGAGATTAAAAAAGAAGGAAACAAATCTCTTCAAAAACCCAAGAATGGTGAAGAGAGCAATAACACCTCCAATAATGTTTAAGGGTGAGAGTTGGTCCATAGAATTGGCTTAGACGAGATTTTCCATCAATCGGTTCATGGCGTGTCCGTATTCCACGTAGGAATCGTAACATTGCTGCCAATCCGGCTCTTGACCGTCCGTCGCGTGGAAGACGGTGGCAACATGTGGCTCAATGGCAAGGCCACCATTGTAGCCATCATGTTTTAGTGCGCTGAGAATCTCGAGGACTTTTGCCTGACCTTCGCCAGGAAGAGTGTATTTGGTGGGTTCGGTCTCGCCCACTAGGGGATTAGTACAATCTTTGATATGAACATGAACGACGTGTTCTTTGACTTTGTTGTAAAATTCAAGGGGGTCCTGCCAAGGAAAGGGCTCGGGCTTGGAGCGGTCGAGCTGGAAAACAGGATTGGCGGTGTCAAAGATCAGTTTTAAGCCTGGAACCTCTTCTACGAGGCGAAGGGTGTGATCAGGAGAGAAACCTCCCCAGTTCATACAGTTTTCGTGGACAGCCTGGAGCCCGGCATCAGCAAACCGAGCGTGGATCTCGCGAAGGCGTCGGAAACGTTCTTCTTCTTGCTGGTTGTTTCCCCAGGGTTCTTGAGCATACGACATAATGCGAATTAACCCGGTGCCGAGACGCTGCATACGGGGAATGGCTCGGTCGATTTCAGCGAGGGTGATGTCAAAATTGGAGGTGATTTTCTTTCCCCAATTACCAATCAGCGATCCGAATTCGGGAATGGTGATGCCGGAATCGTCAAGTTGGTCCGCGACTTTATCGAATTCATCGTCAGGGAGTTCGTGAAGATTTGCCCCGTTTACTCCTCGTGCCGAGATGCGGGTCCAACCAATTTCCTTCGTTGCTTTGATCTGGGTGGAAAGGTCCTGAGCTGCTTCATCTGCGAATCCGGTCAAATACATGAATGGTGATTAACCCGAAAATTGAGAAAGACCAAAGCTGATTCTTAGAGAAGAGAGGGCATATTTTCGCTTGCGTGGCAAATTGTTCTTCAGCAAAAGGTTGCTATTGGGATTGAGTCTCAATAACATGGGATTGAGTCTCAATAATAACAGGCATCGAAAAGAAGCTCATCCATCGCCAGTCCGGCAGTCTGGACTTTGAAATTTGGCATCTCACTGGGGATCCTGGTGAGGCCGGTTCGTGGGCGGATGTGGTGAAAAGATCGTCGCTTCATCTCGTCTTAAATCAAAAAGGGGAAGGCTTGATGATGGATGCGGGGACTCGGCTCACGCTTCTTCCCGCGACAGCGGCTCTTTTTACGACGGGAAGTAAGGCGGGACTTATGTCCGCGACTCGATTTGCCTCCGAGGCTGGGCACGATTTTGTGATTCTAGTGATCGCAATCGAATCGGTGGAGCGGGTCTTCGGACCGGTTGGGCTGCTTATGAAAAAAAATTTGGGGATTCTTCGCCGCTGGTCTGAGCGTGAGTCAGCTCTTTTGGGTGATTTGGTTAGTCCTCCCATTCAATCTGCCGTCGCGAAGGCATGGTATTTGGCTAAGACTCTAGAGATTTTGTCATTGCACTTGTTCCGTAAACCCAAGGAAGAACCGAGGTTCTTTTGTTCGATGATTAAATCAAATGCCCACCGTCATGTTCGCGAAGCTTTAACACTGCTGGAGGGAAGGCTAGAGCAGGCCCTAGATTTAAAGAAGCTTGCTCGCGATGTGGGATGTGCCCCTCCTTACTTGAGTCGATTAGTGAAACAGGAGACGGGAAAGACGCTTCTATTACATCTAAGATCATTACGAATTTCAAAAGCGGCTGAAATGCTTTCGCAAAATCGGTTCAATGTGACTGAGGTTGCTTTAGAAGTTGGATATCAATCGCTTTCTCACTTTTCGAAAGCTTTTTCGCTGGAGAAGGGGATGACGCCATCCCAATTTCTTAGAAGAAGTTCGTAGGGGCTGATTGCGTTTTTAAAAACGAGTGGGATTGGTTGCTTTTTTGACAACCCGGAGTCAGGGGATGATAACCGACCACAAGTAATTTGTCATTTTTCCGGTAGCGTTCGGGCGATGGTAAAAAACATACGGTTAGTTTTTCTTTCTTCGTTAGTCATTAGTCTGGTCGGCGAAGCCAGTATAGTGCTGGCTCCTAAAAATAGCGTGATGACATCAGGTTTTTTTCAAGGAGTGGACCAGGTTAGGGGATACGAGGGTGATTCACGTCCAATTTTAAGGGCTAGTTCTCCGGCACCCTTTGGGCTTGAACAGCCCGAAGGGATTTACTTTGACTTCACGTCGTTTGATCCTGCCTCATTCGATAATCGGACAACCAGCGCGATTTTGTCAGTGACTTCAATCAGTGGTGGCTTCAATGCGGATGCAGACCCGGAGAATCCCTTTTTAGTTTCTATTCATGGTGTTGGTGAAAACCCCTTACTCGCTATTGCAGATGATACCAACCCAGGCGGTATAATGAGCGCCATTGAGTTTGAATCAACTCACATCTTTAATGCTGTCTCTTCGGTTTCGGTAAATTCGCTCGGGCTCGTAACGTTTGATGTGACTGATTTGATCAATGACTGGATTGATGGGGAAAATTCTAATTATTTCATCGCGCTGACGGGTAAGAATGATCGTTCGGGGAGTGATTTTCTTCATGGTTTTTCCAATAGTTCTGAAGTCCCGGCGGCAACATTTCTCACGATAGCCCAGATCCCTGAGCCCTCCGAGTTGATTTTACTAACGACTGGAAGTCTTGCTTTGTTGGCGCATAGGAGCCGAGGTGTGAGTTTTTTGTAGCCTGATAATGTCTCTGTTTGAAAGTTTAGAACCTTAAAATTATGATTCAGGTTGATTGTTCTAGCTCCTCATTTTGGGAGGGGCTCTCCACTTTGGGAATTTGCAATTACGAAGTAAGATTCCCGACGTCCGCAACTCGAGGAACCATCGATCTTTCATCAGGTCATATTACAGATGAGGATTTTTTTATTCCCGAAGCTGGACTCTCCTTCAGGGGCGCGCGCTGTGGCATGGTTTACGCATCAGTTAAAAGTGCAGTCCTTTATTTCATATCAGAGAATCGTGAGTTGGCGTTGATTCTTGAACCCAAGTTGGCTTCTTCCCGACGTCAGTTGTATTTCATTACGGGTGCATTTTGGATGGGAAATATGTTGCAAGATTTTGAACCTGCATCGTTAAAAACTCCAATTCTTTGTCCATGTTGTCGAGATGCAGTAGATTCCAGAGTTAGTAGCATGGCGCAAAATCCACTTACGATAATGCTGGCTAGAACCATCAATAAAAGAATTACAGTCACTATTTCGATGTCTAGCAAGGGTGGTAATTCGGCAATTTCACACACCCCCATGAACCTTTTGAAAAAAGGGAGCCACTTAGTTTCCGAGGGCCGGAGTTCTTCGATGGAAGTCGATATAAGTCATCTGTATGCGTTTCGTCTCGACCACGAAATTTTTGATGGGGAGAATCATCAGCAGTTACTATTATTCGACAGCCACGGGAATAACTTTTGTGATATCTCAGTAAAGTCTTCTGATGTAGGAGATTTGTGGAGAACGGTGCTGAACTGTGAAAAAAGCGGCTATGATCTTGCAGGGCACGACGACCACAAGAAGTAGCCGATTGGAGCGCAAACTATCGATAAGGGGGCGTACTGAGTTTTAAATAAGCGCCAAATAAGCGCAATTCATCGCAAGCACATCACACGAATATTTAGGATACTGTCGGCAATTATGATAGTTGACCAAGTGAAACCTGTTTCTCGTTTGAAATCTTCTTATGAGTCCTTGGTAGCTCGTTTCCCCCCACGAGTCATTCGTTCTCATGAGTCCTATTTGAAAACTCTATGTCATATTAAATCATTCAAAGAGCCATTACGGAAACTCACCGCGGACGAGCTAGATTATCTCTCATTACTGCACCTTTTAGTAAAGCGATATGAGGGACCAGAAGAAAAACCGCGGGCTGTTGAGTATCTCAAGAAACTTCTGGAAGAGCATAAATTGCGGATTAAGGACCTTTCAGAAATTTTAGGAAAGTCCCCGCCTCTTTGCTCAATGATCTTGAATGGTCAGAGGGCGATCACTCGGCAGCATGCGATGCGTCTTGGTAGGTATTTTGGACGCGGTCCGGATCTGTTTCTGATGTGATCGGTGTTAATTAGACGCAAAAATCCGACAAGGGATCGCGAGTGAAAGGGAAATGAGAAACGTAGGGTTCGCCAGTCCAATAAATGAAAATATTCCTGACTTTTGCATCTACGGTAATTACTTGCATTTTTGCGCTCGCAGAATCACAGAAGTTCTCACAAGATCGTGCTGCAATTCTCGCAATGTCTGGGGCATTTGAGGTTGAGTTCAATTTTGAAGAAATCGTCTCTTTAGATAAAGGTTATGAACTCAAAAAGCCTTATTTTGCTGATGCTTACGAGCTTGTGAAAGTGGCCGAAGATACGGGCAGGTCGATCTCTCTTCAGCATTTACTGGTTGTTGAGGGTAAAAATGGTCCGGTTGTTATTAAGCATTGGGGACAAATATGGAAATATGAGGATCATAGAACTTTGAATTATGAAGGTGGCAACACATGGCTTCCGGTGACTCACACGAATGCGGAGGTCGAGGGGACTTGGACACAGTTTGTGACGCAAGTTGACGAGAGCCCAAGATACAAAGCTTTTGGGGTCTGGGTTCATGCAGCAAATACTTCGATTTGGACATCTAGACTCTCGACACGTCCCCTTCCACGTCGTGAGTATACAAAGAGAAGTGATTATGATTTGCTCATTGCTACAAATCGGCACGTCATAACTCCCGAAGGCTGGGTTCACCAACAAGAAAATCGCAAACTTGTTTCTCGAGAGGGAAAGCGAAAATTTCTTTGTATGGAAACTGGGTTGAATCATTACAGAAGGGTTTCGGACGAAACTTCAAAAGAAGGATTTAAGTTGGCTGAAGCAAAATGGAGCCAAACGCGTGCTTTCTGGGGGCAGGTGAGGAGTTGCTGGAATAAAGTGATTGCAGATGCCGATAAACCTATTCGTTACGCTTTGATGGTGGATGGGAATCGCTTGATGTCTGAGATTAATGTTTTGGCAAGGAAGGCCGAGAAGGGCGAAGCGATAGAAAGAGTAGCGATCCGTGAGGTTCTTACCAAATTTCTTCGCTAGACGTATCAGCCCGTCGGTCTTTTTCTAGATGACTCGGTTTGCTCAATTTCTAGCAATTTATTTCTTCTTCTCCTTTTTTGTTAGAGGGGAAGTGACGGAATTAGGGGAAGTTCAAGTGACGGCTAAGGTAATCAAAAATGCTAGATTGCGAGGGAGCACAACCTCGATTGACGCAGAGGATTTGCTCAGTAAGGGCGCAGTGACCTTGCCTGATTCATTGCAGCGCGAACCCGGAGTTTCAGTTCCGCTCGATATCGCTGGGGTTGATTCTTTGGTGCCTTATCTAGAAGGCGGGAGCAACTCGATCAATATCCGTGGTCTTGAAGGTAATCGAGTCCAGGTTCTAGTTGATGGTATTGCGCAGCCAGACGACTTTGTGGTAAGATCTTTTCAAGGTTCTGGGGGGCCAGGTCGAATTTATTTTGATCCGGCGGTTTTTTCCTCACTTGATCTTTTAAGGACTGCATCGCCGGGAAGTGGCTCATTAGCGGGGACGGTTGCGGGGCAGACTGAAAGTCCATTCACGCTTTTAGGTGATTCCTTGATTGGTGAAGCCTTTAGTTCAGCCTTAACATACTCTTCAAATAACCGAAGTTGGAATGAAAGACTCGTTGGTGCTTGGGGGAATGGCGATCTTGCTTCAAGCATAGTCTATAGTTACCGCCGGGGGCATGAGCTTGAAAATAATAGCGGCATTCCTGCTAATCCAACTGATGCGGAGGGCCATGCGGCGGTTTGGAAAACTGTGATCCGAAATGGTGGTCTTACCCTAGTGCCGACGGTCGACTTTTTTAGATCAAAAGCTTTTACCGATCTGAATAGTATTGAGACTGAATCACTGATTGGGCGAACCATCAATGCGTCAAGTGATTCGGTCAGGAGCCGCTTCAGAGTGAGTCTTGATTTTGATTTTGAACCAGACGGTCGAGGATGGTTGGCTGATAAATATACGGGGAAGGTTTATAACCAGACATCTGAGTCAAAAAATCTTAATTTACAGAGTGTTCTAACGCCTTTTGGAGGGCTTCGTGATCGGGTCAACGATCTTTCATATTACACCAACAGAGCTGGTGTGAATTTAGCTGCTTCAAAAGAGCTTCAGATGCACTCCCTTACCTATGAGTATCAGGCAGCCCGGAGCGATGTCTCTGGCTCATTGAATCGTCAGGATGGCCTGACTGCTCCCATCGATTTTCCGAATTTAGCCCCCTCTATTGTTTGGGATCACTCTCTAAGAATGGCAGATCAAATTAGCTTTGGCGATCGGTGGTCCGTTTCTCCGGCGCTGCGCTTTCAGTATTATCGAGTAAATCCTACCAACACTCCAGAATTCCTAGCGCAGACTGCGCTACCGGTCTTCGACGAGGTTGGAAGGTTGATTGGACAGCGGACCATTTCGGCAATTGACTATGAGAATGTATTTTTGTCGCCAAGTCTTCTTCTGGAATATGAAAAGACCAATGAACTTTCCTTTTTTGGGAGTTACACTCGAGGCTTCAGAAATCCCACAGCAGAAGAGTTAGCAGGCGTTTTTGTCCACCCGAATAATCTATCGATATCACTTCCTAATCCAGATCTCAGAGCGGAAGATTCTGACTTATTTGAAGTGGGTTTGCGCCATGAGTCCAGCTCATGGAGTTCGCTATTCTCGGTATACTATAATCGTTATGGGAATTTTCTTGAGAGCAATGTTCCAACTGGCGAGGTCATTGACGGTCTCAATGTGTTGCGAACAGAAAATTCCACGAATACAAAAATTTATGGAGTAGAGCTAAAAACTGAGTGGTCCGATGGTTGTCTGCGACTTGGAGGAACTTTTGGTTGGTCAGAAGGAGTGAGTGGGACCGCTCCCCTCAATACAGTGGAACCCTGGAAGGCGGTTGCTTGGGCTGGCTTTGCTGGTCCTGAGGAGAATTGGGGCCTAGAGTTGGTTGGAACTTACGTTGCAGCTAAGACAGAGGCAAAAATCACAGGTGATCTTCCTGCAACGGATGATTTTTTCCTCCTTGATTTAATTGGACATTATCACTTTTCGGACAGGATGATCCTGAGAGGTGGTGTACGAAACTTACTAGATCAGGAGTATGTTTTGTGGGCACGCGCCAACCGGGGAAGTGGTCACGCAGGAGGTGTAACAAGCGGTATCGACACCCAGCCTGGTATCAACGGTTTCCTTGGATTCGAAATCACTTTCTAATATGCAAGTCAGCGTCAGGGAAAGATAACTCAGCGGCAGCGAGAAAACTAAAGGTGAGACATGTTTTCACACGGATGAAGAAGCTGATATGTTTTCTCACTTTGAGTGCGCCAGTTTTTGGTCAGCTCATTACTCCTTCTTGGAGAGGTGACGAGGGTACTTCTCATGCTGAATGGGATGTTTTTACCGAGGCAAAGCTTGCTCCAAACTTCCCAGACGTGGCGGTTGATGAAGATGCAACTCTGACTTGTCGAACTAGTTCTGCCTTTCTGACAAGTGGTCGTAATATCTATAGCTTTCAGGCACCAATATCGATGCAGTTGGACGATACGACTGGACTTCTTGTGCGAAATATTTTCCTCCAAATTGGCTCATTGGGATCCGAGGTGGATACTGCTGGAATACAGCTAATCGTTGAGGATGATATTGGCGATATAAGTGTAATTTCTCCGACCCAATATTTTGTAGGGAGTCAAGAGGAGTTGACTGGTGAATTCGGGGGATTAGGAACTATCTACGGCATTCAATGGGATCTACGAGAAAGGCCATTTACAGGAAAGTATACGATTCTTTTTGAAGCAGCTTCGAGTTCTATGAGCCTAGATAGGGTCTCGCTGGATCTTTCAGAAAATTATTTAGAAGTCACGAAACCAAGACCTCTTAGTATCCAAATTACTGGTGAGGAGGTGACAGTTTCTTGGCTCGGTGGTCGACGCCTTCAGTCAAGCCAATCATTAGTCGATGGATGGGTTGATGTCCTGGTCGATGAGGGTGTCAACCAAATCATTTTGCCCCTTCAAAAGTCGACAACCTTCTTTCGGCTTATAGCGGCCAAACCCGCTGAATAATCTTAAAACCAAAAAAATGAAAAAAATAATCCAATTCGCTATTTTAACTTCTTTGTCTGCACAAGCAGCCACAGTTTGGCAAACTGCACCTAATGCCCTTGCTTCGGCTTCCTGGGATACTTGGGAATACGCAGCCGGACCGGAACAAACGGGAAGCGGCTCACAAGGGTCGGCACAGTCAGCATCCGGAGCGATTATTACATCGAGTAATTTGACGACAAATGTAACCGACGCGTATAGTTTTATAGGCGGATTGGGATCTAATCCAGATACCTATTATTTTCATGATGGAGGTGCAACTTGGACCGGCTCGCTCGAACT
>TARA_B100001057_G_scaffold500991_1_pt1 | contig 19958 bp, 17 predicted proteins | sample TARA_B100001057 | Tara Oceans TARA_B100001057 (sample SAMEA2621839) | marine metagenome | biome: marine biome (ENVO:00000447); feature: surface water layer (ENVO:00002042); material: "saline water (ENVO:00002010), including plankton (ENVO:xxxxxxxx)" | depth 5 m
GAGCGAAACGCAGACTAATTATGAACCAGTCGTGGTAGATTACACGGAGCCGGTCCGTGAAAAGCCTGAGGCTGAGCCTAATTTTGCACCGGAGCGGATGATTACGGTTCCGAATGGCCCTTCCTTTGCCCGGGTTGAATATTTTGTTCCAAATAAGGATCAGCCAGATTATGCAGAAGTCCCGGAGCTGATAAGTAAAGAGCTCTTGGTTATCGAGGAGCTGGAATTTAAAAACCGTTTTGAGGAAGAGCCCGAACCTATCAAGGTAGAACCGGCCCCAACGATCGCGGGGAAAAGTCCGCCAATTAAGAGTTCTAGTAGTGCCCAAGCTGAGCTTGCGGAGCGCGATAAAGATCTTCTTGCGGGGAAAGTGGCACAGCAGGCTTCGGTGGCATCACGTTTCGTCCCTCATTATCCGAGAAGTGCTCGGCGAAAAGGTCTCCAAGGCCGCGTGGTCGTCACAGTAACTGTTGGCGCTTCTGGGAAAGTCTCTAGTTGCCAAATTTCAGAGAGTAGTGGGTATCCCACGCTCGATCAATCAGCGGTGAGTGCTGCCCGGCGTTACCGCTTTTTCCCGGCGAAGAACGGTTTGGGACAGGCCATTAGTGTGCGTAAGGCCATCCCTTTTAATTTTCAGCTCACTAATTAGAGCTTTCCGTTCAGATACTGAATTTTCATTCGCCTTTTGGAGCAAAAATGTGTGCCAGAAAGTTTTTCACTCCAATCTCGTTAAATAAAATCTAAACACACAAATGACAAAAAACATCGGAATATTCTCTCTGACCTCAGCTCTTGCGGTCGGAGTATTAGCGGCGCAAGACGCTATCGAAACATTGGCGACAGTTGACGTAATCGGCAGTAGTGAAAACGTCCTAGGGTTAACCGGATCTGGAGCCTTCATTGAGGCTGAAGATTACCAAAGGAAAGGGATCACAAATATTCAGCAAATTCTTCGAAAAGTCCCGGGTGTTTACATTCGAGAAGAAGACGGTTTCGGAAACTTTCCTAATATCTCGCTTCGCGGAGGTGATGGAACGCGCAATGAAAAGGTTACCGTCATGGAAGATGGGATCTTGACTGCACCTGCTGCTTATTCGGCGCCTGCTGCTTATTATTCGCCCCGTGCCGGCCGCATGTCGGGAATCGAGGTTTTGAAGGGATCAAGTCAAGTTAAATTCGGTCCTCACACAACTGGCGGCGTTATCAACTTCCTTTCCACGGAAATTCCATCGGAAGAGATTTTTTATACCCGTAATACCTATGGAACATATAACACGTTACTCTCGCATAATTATTATGGTGACACCGTTAGGATCGCGACAGGAACATTCGGTTATCTTTTAGAGCTTTTTCATCACTCCAGTGGCGGATTCCGCGACATTGATGCAGGCGGTGGGTTGTCCAGTTCTAACAATACCGGGTTCAAGCTTACCGAGCCCATGGTTAAACTTTTCTGGGAACCAGATTCAGCACTTCGCCAGCGCTTTGAATTCAAATATGGCTACCAAGATTTCAACTCAGATGAGTCTTATATTGGCCTCACGGAAGAAGATGTGCGAAACAATCCAAATCGGCGCTATTCGGCAACACGTTTCGATAATATGGCATCAGAACACCATCGCTCATACTTGAAGTATCGCGTGGAGCCTAGCGAAAATCTTAATATTGAATTTGCGTCATACTACAATCAGTTTTCCCGTAATTGGGCGAAGGTAGATGACATTGTAGGTGGAGCGAACTCAGTTCGTGGGGCCCTTGCGACTGGTAATGGATTAGACATTCTTCAAATGACCGTACCAGGTTCATTGATATTCCGAAATAATAACCGCGACTATTCTTCTTATGGTTATCAGTTTCAGGGCGATTACTCTTTTGCCTTTGGTAATGTAGAGCACTTCTTGCAATTTGGAGCGCGTTACCATCGTGACGATGTTCGCCGTTTCCAAAATGATGAGCAGATTAATCTAGGTGCAACTGGAGGTGTAACCGACCGTGTTGTGGGCGCTCCTGGAAGCCAGGGCAATCGTTACCAGCAAACTGATGCCCTCGCTTTTTGGGTCGAAGATGAAATTTCTGTCGGTAATTTGACCGTCAGCCCTGGCGTTCGTTATGAGCACCTTGACCAATCGTTCAACGACTTCAACAAAGATCAATCTGGTATCAGTTCCTTTGACTTGGTTTCTCCTGGGGTTGGTTTCAACTACGAGCTTGCCGGTTCTGGCGTAGCTTACGGAGGCGTATATCGTGGAGTGTCAACTCCAGGACCTCGTTCCGCTGCTAAAAGTGGAGTCCTAGAAGAAGAGTCAATGGGCTACGAATTGGGCTATCGTTACCAGAGCCCAAAGGTAAGCTATGACTTTGCTGCTTTCTTCACTGACTTTGATAACCTGATTGCAACAGATGCCGGCCTTGGCGCTGTTGAGAATTCCAAAAATATTGGAGAAGCTGAAGTCTTCGGTTTGGAGGCTCAGGTTTCCTATGATCCTCTTGGTGAGAGTGGAGGCGAACTGTCGTTGCCCATGTATGTCAGTGCCACTTGGACTGATGCCACCTTGACTTCTACAATTACTGAAGGTGGAGGTGATGATATTTTTGCTGGAGCAACCGACGGTTCTCTAATACCTTACACGCCCAAATGGCAGTTGGCTGCTGGGGTTGCCCTCGCAAAAGGATCTTGGAGTCTTGCCTTGGATGCGACATTTGTCTCGGATGCTTTTGGAACCGCACAAAATGTTGATTCTCCAAGCCAGGACACCACCGGAGCTGGAGCTCGTGCTGGTAAGATTGATGAGCTGCTGCTCTTTGACCTGACTGGAACTTACGATATCAACGAGAATGTTACCTTACTCGCTGGAGTGAATAATCTCTTTGATGAGCGCGGGATCACTTCCCGACTCGCCCGTGGACCTCGCGCAAATATTGGTCGAAATGCCTTCTTAGGTTTCGAAGCCAAGTTCTAAAATTCTTCAATTGATATACATAACAAAAGGACTGTCTGGGATCAATTGAACCCGGACAGTCCTTTTGTTATCTTGGACGTTTGTCTGTTGTCTTCGATTGCTTCTAGGGGAAAGGCTTTTAAAGGCACTACTGCGGGGTTGACCGAATTGTCTTGTTAGAAGGAGGCAATTCTCTTATCGTAGCGCCTCCGATGAAGAAAAGCTTGTCAAAGATCCGAATCACCTTGAGCTGCTTGGTGGTTTCTGGCTCCAACCTCTTGGCTGCGGATCAAGCTACAGAAACAACTTCGGTCCCCGAGCCCTCTGCTATCTTAATTGGCGGGTTGTGTGGTATTTTTTTCCTGCTTTGGCGCCGCAAATGAGGGGATTGTCCGCTGGTGGAACTTTCGTTTCTTACTTGCATATCCAGTTAAACCCTGAGATTTCGCGCATCTCCCCAAGCGCCTGCGCCTTTGTGCCGAACGCTAATTGATACGCCATGGATACCCCTATGTTTGCCGACCTCGGCCTTCCTGATGTTCTACTTTCTGCCGTCCTCGACATGGGGTTTGAGAGTCCTTCGCCTATTCAAGCTAAGACTATTCCGCTCGCTCTGGAGGGAAAAGATCTCATTGGACTTTCTCAGACCGGTTCTGGGAAAACGGCAGCATTTGCGCTGCCGACTCTTGCCGCAATTGATGCGCATCTTGCTGAGCCTCAGGCTTTAATCGTTTGCCCAACTCGTGAACTCGCAGTGCAGGTTTGCGAAGAGGTATTTCGTCTCGGTTGCAAAATTAAAGGGTTGCGAGCTCTTCCGGTTTATGGGGGTGCTCCTATTGATCGTCAATTAAAGGGACTTCGTAAAGGAGCCCATATCGTGGTTGGAACACCAGGTCGTTTGCTTGACCACTTAAAGCGCCGTAGCTTTGACCCACGAAATATTAAGACTGTGATTCTTGACGAGGCAGATCGCATGCTGGACATGGGTTTCCAAGAGGAGATGGAAGAGTTACTAGCGGCGCTACCAAAGGAGCGTCAAACGATGTTTTTTTCTGCGACGATGAATCGTCGCGTGAGCCGCTTGATTGATAATTTTGGGAAGAAGCCCGAGACCATTGAAATCGAGCGCAAGTCGCTTACGGTCGACGCAATTGATCAATCTTGTTACGAGGTTCGGCAGCGTTCAAAAGTGGAGGTGCTTTCTCGGTTGTTCGACATCGACCCTCCGCGACTTGCGTTGGTTTTCTGTAATACCAAACGATTGGTTGATGAGGTTACTGAGGGTTTGATGGCGAGGGGCTATGCTGCGGACCGTTTGCATGGAGACATGACTCAACAAATGCGTGAGCGAGTTTTGGCGAGGTTTCGCGAGAGTACGATTGAGGTTTTAATCGCGACCGATGTGGCAGCCCGTGGTTTGGATGTGGACGATATTGATTTGGTGGTGAATTACGAAATTCCTCATGATCCAGAGGATTACGTTCATAGGATTGGCCGGACGGGCCGAGCTGGGCGCTCGGGCCGTGCGGTCAGTTTTGTTTTTGGTCGAGATATCTACCGTCTTCAGACAATAGAGAAGTACACCCGCCAAAGTATTCGACGGGAAAGAGTGCCTAGTCAGGAGCAAGTCGAAGGTAAACGTGCGGATAAGCTCTTTCAGACAATCCAAGAGCGACTAGAGAGTGGAAAGCTTGGCGATTATCAAAGTTACCTCGATCGGTTGTTGGAACAGGGACACACCGCGACCGATATTGCCAATGCAGCTTTTACCTTGCTGCGTGAATCAACAACGCGGGAGGGTGAGTTCATCGCCGAAGACAAGCAGAAGGAGGCCTTTGCTAATGAAAAGCAGCGTTCGAGTTGGCGCGACGAAAAACGTGATCGAAAGGAGCGTCCCGAACGCGAACGCAAGTCGCGGCTGGAGCGAAATAATTCAAAGGGGATGGCTTGCTTATTCATGAACATTGGTAAAGCTCAGCATATCAAGCCTGGTGACATCGCCGGAATGATCTACCGCGAATGCAAGGTGCCGGATGGCTCGCTGGGCAAGATCACTATTTTCCCGAAGCATACCTTGGTGGATGTTAGTGAAGCGGTCTCTGGGGATGTCATTGATGGGCTCAAGAACGCGAAGCTTCGCGGGAGATCTTTCAAGGTCGACCGTGACCGACGGGGGTGAGAACCTGCTTTGGGCTTGCTGAAAAGCCAGAGAATGTCGTTAATCAACTTGCGATGAGTGATTCGAAGCAAGCTTCTGAAGAATCCGTTCAAGAGCGGATCACGCTTTCGAGCATCAATGATCTTTCTTTGCCAGTGCGGGCAATGGGTTTTGGAGCTCTTGGGGTTTTGGTGCTGATCTATTTTGTCTACCCAGCTTATCCATCCTTCGTTCACAAAACTCTCGCGACCTGGACTTGGGGGGCATGTAATCCAATTAGTAATTTTTTGCATGGTCGATTTGTGCCGTTGGCATTTGGAGTGATGATTTGGATGGCCTATCAGGGGACCAAGAAAATGGGGGCACAGCCCTCCTATGCGGGTCTTCCCATTCTCTTACTGGGTCTATTTTTTTTCCTGATATCGATGCGGACGATTCAACCACGATTGGCGTTAATTGGCGCTCCATTCGTAGTGATTGGATTCACCTATTATCTCTTCGGATTTCAGATCGCGAAGCATATCATTTTTCCGTCATTCTTTTTATGGTTTTCGGTTCCGGTTCCGGGACTCGAAGCGATCCTGACTGGGAACTTACAGGTCTTAATTACGAAGGCCTGCTATCATACCGGCATCTTTTTTGGTATGGATCTCGTCAATACTGGAGCTGATATTTATATTGGTGGAAGTAGCGTGAAAGTCGCCGAGGGCTGTAGTGGAATTCGGTCGTTAATGGCCCTCACTATGATCGCCGCGGTCTATGCTAACTACACCCAAAAGCCTCTTTGGAAAAAAGCCTTTCTATTTGTTCTAGCTCTTCCTTTGGCGATTGCTGGCAACTTCTTGCGGATCTTTACCATTCTGGTTTTGGCACAGTTTGGCTATGCTGATTTTGGGACGGGAACCTGGCATGACTGGGCGGGGCTGCTGATTTTCTTTCCCATTGCTCTCTCGGGTCTCTACTTGGCAGACTACCTCCTCAATTTTAAAGAAAAACGATCTAAGCGGGTTAAGAGAACGGTAAAAAAGTCACCCAAGGTAGTGAAGGAGAAAGCAACGTCATGAAGAAGCGACTAGTTATTCTGAGTTTGATCGTGACGGGATTTGCTGGAATCGTGCTTGTATTCCCGGAAAGCCCAGGAATGAAACCCTCTCGTCTTACCAAAAGCCTTCCCGAAACTGTGGGAAGTTGGACGGGCAAGCCCGAAGAGCCTGGTGCGGCCGAAAAAGAGAAGCTTGCTAAGGATACTGAATTCGAGCGAATGCGTTATGAGGATCAAGCTGGGCAACTGCCCTCAGTTCAGACTTCCATTGTTTTTTCTGGAAGAAATCTTAGCCAGAGTATCCACCAACCGGAAGTATGTCTTGATGCCCAAGGTTGGGAATTTATGGCGCAAAAGCGTCATGAGTGGAAGGGGCTTCTTCCCGGGGATGAGGTGTTACCGGTAAAGCAAATCTTGTGCCGGCGGGTGCTGTTTCGCAAAAACGAAGAAGGTGAATACGAGGACATCGTTCTCCCAAATGGAGAGAAGGCCTATATCTGGCGGGTTTTTTATTATACTTTCTTCGGGCACGAAACGATTGTTTCGGGCCATTACGAGCGCACTGCCGAGGATATTAAGGACCGGCTTCTTAAGGGGTATGACCAGCGATGGGCGTATGCCACATTTTCCTCTTTTGTGACCCAGAAGCATCGCGACCAAGGTTTGCGATTTGAATCGGGAGCCGGGCTTGATGAAATGCAAACGGAAGCCCACATCCAAACTTTTCTAAAGCTGCTCCTTCCAATCGTGGTTTCTGATCCGGGCGAGGGATACGATGAATCCTTGGCCAACGGGAAAAATATCGGGTCATGAACGTCAGGGGGGCAAAGCAGCACTTTTCGATTCAGGCTTTGCAGATTTGCGATGCCTTTTTGATCTGGCTTGGATTTGTGATCGCTTCGTTTGTGCGTGGGCCGATCAGAGAAGTTCTCGGGATGCCTTTAATCGCAGACGACGGGTTTAAAGGAACGGTTTGGATCATTTTTATCGTGGTGCCTTTGACACCGCTTGTGCTGGAACGTTTCGGATTTTATGATCGATTACTTTCAAGGAAGAGATTCCAAAGTAGTAGCATTCTTTTACGGGCCATGTTGGCCGTGGTTTTGATCATCGCGGTTATCGCGGTTTTTGGAAAATACTCTGGGACAAAGCGACTCGTTCTTGGCTCTGGTCTTCTGTTTAGCTCGGGGTTCTTATGGATTCGTAGTCGTTTGACTACCAAGTTCTTAAGGTCGAGAGCGGCTTCGGAGGGCTATTTGGAGCGAGTTGTTCTTGCGGGGACGCCTGAAGAGACAGGGTTGTTTCTCGAGGATCTTGAGTCCGAGATTCTGGAAACTTGGAAGATTGTGGCACACTTCGACCTTGAAACCAAAACTGTTGGGGAATTGGATGAGTTGATTAAACAAGAATCGATTCAGAGAGTCGTTTTCCTGACTGGGCATGCGGAATTTTCTCGTGTCGCACGAGCTGTTGAGACCTGCGAGTTACAGGGGGTGGAGGCTTGGATTGGGGCAACATTCTTGAGGGCCCAGGTTGCCCGACCGAGCTTCGATGCAGTGGGTGGGCGTCCAATGCTGGTCTTTCGTTCTACTCCTGAATTATCTTGGCAGCTTTTTGCCAAGAAGCTTGTCGATATGATAGGCGCGCTCGTTATTGTGACACTAACCTTTCCACTTTGGCTTGTGGCAATGATAGGAATCAAATTGGCTAGTCCTGGATCTCCTGTAATTTTTAGTCAGAACCGAGCGGGTCTTTATGGAAAATCTTTTCGGATCTACAAATTTCGAACAATGGTTCCAGATGCGGACCAAATGTTGGAAAAGATAAAGCAGGACCACGGAAACGAAGTGGATGGCCCGGCATTCAAGTTAGCTTCCGACCCAAGGATCTTTTCTTTTGGGAGATTTTTGCGCAAATATAGTATCGATGAGCTGCCTCAAATGATAAACGTGCTGAAGGGAGAGATGAGTTTAGTTGGCCCCCGTCCTCTGCCTCTGCATGAGATAGAGGCGATCAAAAAATCATCTCATCGTCGGCGCTTGAGCATGAAGCCCGGTGTTACCTGCCTCTGGCAAATCAGCGGTCGAAGTGATATCACAGATTTTGAAGAGTGGGTAAAACTTGACGTAGCCTATATTGATCGCTGGTCTTTGTGGGAGGATTTTCGAATTCTGATTAAGACCGTCCCTGCGGTTCTGTTTAGCAAAGGAGCAAAATGAATAGATTATCCAATTGGGCCCTCGGGTTATGCGCCGCATTTTTTGTCATTATTGCCGCCACTGGGATTGACTTGATCACGAGTCGCATCGGGGTTGGGCTGGTTGGTTTAGGAGTCGCATTGTGCATTGTCTCAATTTTGAGATTAGTTAACCCACCGCAGAGTAGTCGTCCTTGGCTCACTATTTTTTCGCTTTTAGGGGCAGGATATTTGGTGGGTCGTGCCCTAATGGGAGGCCCCGAGGGTTTGGCAGTTCATGATGTTGCTCTCGTTTTATCGGCTATTGGAATTTATCTCTCGGTTACTTCAACAGGGAGAGGAGTGAGAGGTTTTTGGATTATACTTTTGGCAATTTTGGTGGCATTAAATGTGGGACTCGCAATTTCTCAATCAGTTTTGGAGAGTCCCTTCTATTTTTGGCAACCAGGGGGTTCAGATGAAAGTCATGCCATTGGATTGTTCGCCCATTACAATGCTTTTGCCTCTTTCTTAAATGGCACTATTTTCTTCTTTCTCTCGTATACTTTCTTCGGAAGGAATGTCGCAGCTCGCTGGGCGTGTGCCCTTCTAAGCTTGGGCCTGATCGTCACCCTTGTGATGAGTCAATCGCGCGGTGGATGGCTTTCGTTTGTGGTGGGAGGTTCGTTGTGGATGGTTCTTCTGATTTTGTTCTTGAAGCAACGGCGTAGTAAGTTGCTGGGCATTATTTCTATTGCGGTTGTTTTGCTTGGGGTTGGCGGAATTGTGAGCTCGGTTTGGGTGGTTCAAAGAATTACCGAGAAACGGGTTGAGAAGTATGAGGAAAATACCGGGCGTAAAGTCGAAGCCAAGGTCAGTGACGGTGGACGAGTGGCATTTCAGCAAATGGGATTTGAAATCTTTCTTGATTCTCCAGTTGTGGGTGGAGGCGCGCGTGCCTTTTCATACCGCGCGCTCGAAAAATGGGATCCGGACACTCTAGAACTCTGGATGGGAGACCCGGAATTTGCCCATAATGAATTTATTCAGCTCCTTTCTGATTACGGTCTTGTGGGGTTTGTTCTCGTCCTCGCTCTGTTGTTTATCCATGGGATTCTTGGAGTCATAAATCTTGTGAGCGAGGATGATCGTGACTCTGGACTTTCTATATGGCAGCTGGGTGCTGCTGGCGGTCTGGTAGCGATGCTCTGCCAGTCTTACTTCAGCTTTATCTTTCACTTTCCGGCATGTGTGGTTCTTTGCGCCTTCCAACTCGCGATTCTTGCAAGTCAATCCAAAGAGAAGCCCAAAAACCGACCAGTCTTTAGGTTCACCGAATTAGTGATTGGGATTGGGGGATTGGGTGTTGCGGCCGCTCTTGCATTCCTTGGAATAAATTTCTTCAAAGGATATCTGCTTTCCAAGGAGGCTGTTCAGAAGCTCATGGCGGCAGAATCAGTGGAAGATGTTTTTACGGGACTCGAAACATTGGAGAAAGCTGGTGACCGGTCGTGGGACCCAAAGTCTTTTGAGATTGTTGCCCGGCGTGCGATGTTGGAGGCCAATACCGCGCTGCAAGGCAACGATCCTGCTGTTGCTGAAAAATTTAACCTTCGGGCGAAAGCGGCTTTTGAGCGTTCACTTGAACTAAATCCAAATTTTTCTGCAGCTTTGGCTGGTCTCCCAAGAGTTGAAGATGCACTTGGCAATCATGCAGCAGCGGAGGAAGGCCACCAGAAGGCGATGAAGTTGATTTGGGCCAGAGAAATAAAATTGCGTCCTTATTTTCACGCTGCCAGAAGTTCATTTTTGCAGGCTTTAAAGTCCGATAATGATGCAATTGCTTTGGACCTGCTGCGTGAAGCAAAATCACGTATTTTGAAAAGGCGGGAAATCTTAGAGCCCAGACGGGAGTTAGATGAAGAGAAGGAGATCCGGGGGATCATTCAAGCTTGGCTTAATTATTATGAAGGTAGGGCGATTTTCCAGCGAGGAAATGACATTTGGATCAATGCCAAGCCCCGAAACCCTGAACTGGCCCTAGCTTTCCTTTTGGAGGCTCAAACCCGATATCAGCTTTCGGAGAAGCTTGTAAAAGGGAAAGATCCACGCTGGGAAAGGGAAGCGAAGCAGCTCAAATTCAGCGTGGAAACTCTGGAAGCCGCGCAATATCAGCCCGTAAAGCTGTCTGAGGAACAGATTGGGAATGCCATCGAGAAGGAAGCCGTCCTTGATTCTAATCCGACGACCCGTTAAGTCTTCTCGCAGATGACCTCTAATTTCGGCATGAAACTCTTTTCTGGCACGGCTCACCATGCACTCGCTGCCGACATCGCAACTTGTCTCGATTGCCCTCTAGCCGACGTGAGTGTCACCGCATTTCCTGATGGTGAGACCTTCGTAAAGATTAATGAGAACATCCGCGGGGAAGATGTCTACATCATCCAGCCGACTTGTCCGCCCACCAATCATAACCTTATGGAACTCATGATTATGGTTGATGCAGCCAAGCGGGCTAGCGCTGGTCGTATTAACGCAGTTATCCCGTTCTTCGGATACGCTCGTCAAGATCGCAAGGACCAGCCTCGCGTGCCTATCAGTGCTAAGTTAGTGGCTGATCTTCTCTCCGCCGCTGGGGTCGATCGTGTTGTCACTCTCGATCTCCACGCAGCCCAGATTCAGGGATTCTTCAATATCCCAGTTGATCATCTTTACGGAAAGCCCATCGTTATTCGCGAACTTCGTGCGCGATTTGGCGATAATTGTGAGAACCTGACTGTGGTCTCGCCTGATGTTGGTGGAGTAAAGATGGCCAGAGCCTACTCCGATGCCCTCGGTGCAAGGCTCGCGATTGTCGCAAAACACCGTGTTTCTGCCACTGAAGTCGAAGCCATGCAGGTTATTGGAGACGTCGAAGGTCGCGATGTTGTTCTGGTTGATGACATGACCGAAACTGCTGGAACGCTCTGTGCGGCCGCTGATATCTTGAAAGCACAGGGTGCAAAACGGATTTTTGCTGCCGTGACTCATGCTGTTATAGGAGAACTCGGGCACCAGCGTATCGAGGAATCCGCTATCGAGGAGGTGATCACCACCGATTCTACACCGGTCACTAAGCAGGGAAAAGTGACTCCTGTTTCTATTGCTGATCTTTTCGGTGAGGCCATTCAGCGCATTCATAATGGAAAATCGGTCACTTCTCTCTTTGACATTGACGCACCCTCCGTGTAACCAACCGCCCCGCGCGGCACTCACCGCTGAAAAATCAACCCATTCAAACCATGGCGAAGACCCAAACTCTTAAAGCTGAAACCCGCAGTCGCACCGGATCTGGTGTCCTCAAGCAAATGCGTCGTGAAGGCTACATTCCTTCCGTTGTTTACGGAAAGGGCTCCGAAAACATCAACATTAAGGTCAACACCAAGGCCCTTACCGATATGCTGGCTCACAGTGCCTCGGAAAGTATCCTCGTGGATCTTGAAATCGATGGCGGCCAATCTCGGACCGCGTTCCTTCAATCCACTCAGCACAATGCGCTCAGCGGCGCTTTAGTTCATGCTGATTTCTTGGCTGTGACCGAGGGAATGAAGATTAGTGCGACCATTCCTGTGGAAGTTCACGGCGAGCCTGCAGGTGTGAAAGCTGGCGGTATCGTAGAGCAGCTTATTCGCGATCTTGATATCTCTTGTTCTCCAAATGACCTACCTGAAAAAATCGATGTTAACATCGAGCATCTTGAAGTGGGTGATTCCATCACGATCGGAGACCTTGATATCCCAGAGGGTGTTGAGCCGACTCTCGCTGCTGACGTCCTCGTCGCGATTGTTAATGAGTCCCGAGTCACCAAATCTGCTGATGAGGAGGCCGAAGAAGAAACAGGCGAAGCTCCTGCCGAAGAGGCCGAAGCCGAGTAATCTTTATCTATCGACCATTTCAAAATGCCCGGTGCTGTATGGCCCGGGCGTTTTTCTTTGGCGGTTGTTTAGACATTCACTAGTCTCTCCATCGTGAGCCTTAAATGCATTGTTGGCCTCGGGAATCCGGGTGATAGATACTTGAATACCCGCCACAATATCGGGTTTCGGGTTCTTGATCTTCTTGCAGGTCGAAATGGACAGAAATTTCGGCTCGAAAACAAGTGGGAATCGCGGACCTGTAAAGTGGGCGAAATTCTGTTGGTTCAACCTTTAACTTACATGAATGAAAGTGGTCGCGCGATTAGCTCGCTGGCCCGATTTTTCCGTTGGGAGCCGGAGGAAATCCTCGTTGTTTTCGATGATATTTCCCTGCCGCTTGGCAACCTTCGTTTTCGTATGAGTGGCGGGCACGGCGGGCATAATGGCGTCCGCTCACTCCTTGCCCACCTCCCAACTGATAAATTTCCCCGACTAAAATTGGGTATTAGTGGTGCTACAGGAGAGCAACTTGTGGGGCATGTCCTAGGTGACTTTGCGGTCAGCGAGCGCGAACTCGTTGAAAACACGCTTGCAAGAGCTGCCGATGCTGTTCAGCTTGCGGCTACCAGCGGGCTTGAAAGGGCCTCAAACGAGTTCAATACCAGAATTCCCAAAAAACCGAAAAGACCAACGGAAGAAGATGAATCGTAAGTATGAAGGCCTGATTGTGCTAAACGCCCAGGGGACCGAGACCAGCATTGATGATCTAGTGAGCAATGTATCAAAAGAGCTCGAAGAAGAAGGTGCCAAGCTTGATGAGATCAAGCAACTTGGCCGCAAAAAGTTTGCCTACAACGCACGGAAGCTTGATGGAGGCCACTATGTGAACTATGTTTTCGAAGCTGACGGTGATGTGATTGGAAAAATCAAAGATCGCCTCAGCCTCAATAATTCGGTGCATCTACAGCATTTCCAACGCCTTTCTTAAAGCTCAAGCTCTCTAATCCCTATGGCCAACGTCAATAAAGTCATGCTACTCGGGAATATCACCCGGGATCTAGAAGTTCGCTATACTCCCAAGGGAACCGCAGTTTGTGATCTCGGTATGGCGGTGAACCGGATCCGGACCGGCGATAATGGAGAGCGAATTGAGGAAGTCACTTACGTTGATGTTACCCTCTGGGGGCGTCAGGCCGAGCTTGCTGGACAATACCTGAGCAAAGGCCGTTCGGTCTTCATCGAAGGTCGCCTCCAGCTTGATCAGTGGGATGACAAGCAAACTGGTCAGAAGCGTTCTCGTTTGCGCGTTGTTGGCGAGAATATGCAGTTCATCGGTGGCCAAGGTGGCAGCGGAAGCAATCAAAGCGGCAGCGGAGCTCCTCGTCAGCAGGCGGCTCCTTCTGATCAACAGCAGTCGCCTCCTCAGTCTGATCAAGGTGGAGCTGCCGCTGCAGAAAGTTTTGACAACGATGAAGACGATATTCCGTTTTAAGATCCTGAAGATTTGCAAAACACTCTTTTAAGAAGTCACCCATAAACGGGTGGCTTTTTGTTGGGCCTGAGTCACATCGACGTCATTCCGAGTTTTGCACCCTTATGCTGACGGCAAACTCAAGAAGATTGCTATTGCTTTAGAAGCTGGCGCTCTATTCCGGCTTTTGCCAGGGGATCGACCCTCCTCGCTGGATGTGGCCGCGCATGGCTGCAGCTAAGTCTCGGAAAACCGGACCTTGGCGTTCGGTAAGATCGGTGGTTTCAAGGGGATCTTTTTGGAGATCAAAAAGTTCCCAAGGGCTCATGGGAGAGTTCTTGACCAACTTCCATTTTCCACGCTTCATGGCCCAGGAAACTTCTCCCATATAGCGGAGATTTCCTTCACGGCGGGTAAAGAAAAGATCGCGTTCCTTGGCTACTTGCATTCCCGTCTTAAGGAGTGGGAGAAAGGATTTCCCATCGAGGCCTTCGGTGCTCTTTGCTCCAGCCGCTGCCATGGCGGTTGGGAAAATATCCATGGTAATGGCTGTGAAGTCGGTAGTTGCTGGCTTGATAACACCGGGCCAGACTGCACAAGCGGGGACGCGGATTCCACCTTCGTACATATCTTGTTTTCCTCCGCGTAGGTTTCCACAGTTCCCCCCGACGTTGAGTTGCCCTCCGTTGTCGGAGACAAAGAAGATTAGAGTGTCCTCCCATTGTCCGTTTTGTTTGAGGCCGGCGATAATCTTACCGATACTGTCATCCATGTGTTCAATGAGAGCAACAAGTTTGGCCCGTTTATCACCAATCCCTTCCTCGCGTGCTTGCACTTTTTTCAACCAATCTTTGGGTGGCTGGATCGGGGTATGAGGCGCATTATAAGCAAGATAGAGAAAGAATGGGGCATCTGACTTTCCCTTCGCTTCGGATGCAAGGTAGTCGATAGTCCAGTCGGTGAATATGTCGGTAGCGTGTCCTTCGGGATCGACATTTTCTTTATTGAGGCGCATATAGTGTTGTCCGTGGCGACGGTGCTTGAAGTAGTCGTCCATCATGTCCCCGAGGAAGCCGTGGAAGTGATCAAAGCCTCGCGTGTTTGGGTGGGCTTCTTCATCGAGTCCGAGGTGCCATTTTCCAATTGCTGCGGTTCGATAGCCCTCTTTCTTGAGTGTTTGTGGCAAAAGAGTTGCGGAAGGGGAAAGATATCCCCAGTTGTCCTTGGGGTAGGTGCGGATTACTCCGGGAACACCAACAAGTTCTTGGTATTTTCCGGAAAGAAGAGCGGCACGAGTAGGCGAGCAAACTGGGCAATTAGCATAGAAATTAGTGAAGCGCAGGCCGCTCGCCATGAGTGAATCGAGATGCGGGCTCTTCAGGTCCTTAGCCCCGTAGCAAGAAAGGTCTCCATATCCAAGGTCGTCAGCTACGATCACGAGAATATTTGGTTTCGTGGAGGCCCATGAGTTTATGCTGAGAAGTAGGAGAAATAGAAGGGGCACACGCATGCTTTATTCATTATAGTTCTTCGTTGAGAAACCCAAGATAAAGTCTCTCGCTAAGAAAAAAAGCTGCTTACTCCGGGGTGGGAGCTTGCAGCTTAGTATTTAAAAGAGTGTATTTTTGGCTTTAGCTATTGGTGATCGGCGGGTCCTACGAGCTCGACGAAATTACCGTCGGGGTCCTTCACCACTGTAAGGGCCACTTTTCCTCCTGGGATGATAGCTGGGCCTTTGGCGAGGACTTTAACACCGGCTTTTTTAAGGCGTTCAAGAGCGGTCTTGGTGCTGTTTACGTGAATGGTCAAGTAGCTGAAGCCAAGGCTGCTTGTGATGTAGGTTTGGTCGCTCATTTTGCTTTTGTCCATGGCGGACTGCATGAGTTTGATTGTGGTAGCACCGTTGCCTTTGCCGAGGGAGAGTTTTTTGATGACGATTTCTTCGCCGGCGCTGAGGCCTGAATCACGAGTCACGTCTTTGGCGGCAGTGAATTCTCCGGTGGAGTTGAAGCCGATGGCCTCGGTGTAGAATTTCATCGATTTGTCGAGGTCGCTTACGACGATACCGAGATCGATGGTAGCGGTACGGAATTCGGATTCGTCAGCGGATGCGAGTGAGACAAAGAACGAAAAGATGGCGAAGAGATGAATTGGTAGTTTCATGAGGGATATTGATGAGGGAATTAAGCTGAGGTGACCAGCCAGAATGCTAGAGTTTTATCTTATGAAAGCTTATGCTGCCTCCAGCATGTTAAAACTACCTTACTTTGGCTTTTTAGTCCCAGATCTTTATAACTTCAGATGCTTCTTGTTTTCTACCGAGTTAGGTCTTCAACACTCACGATGTTTTTAAGGCTCAATTGGTTCTTTCAGAGCTGGTGTGCTTGGCCAGAAGCATACTCGTAATCACGAGGGATCCTCCTGCGATGAGGCCCCATCCGGGTGATTCTGTTTTGAGGAGAACGAGGGCTTCGAGAACGCCGCAGACTGGAATTAAAAATCGATAACTCGCCAAGAGGTTGACAGGGAAGATGGTGGAGAGATGATTCCAAATACTGAAGGCTGTTGCAGAGACAAATGCGAGCCAGAAAGTGGCCAGAATGGCCGAGAGATCGAACATTTTTCCAATATCCCTGAGGGCCTGCCCACCAATCAAGGTCAGTCCAATTCCTCCTAGTAGGAGCGAGAGTCCGGTTGCATTGATGGCCGACATGGTGGGTTTGATTTTAGCAAAAATAATGAGAGCGATCGCTCCGCTGGCGGTAGCGGTAAGCATGAAGAAGGCTCCAAGGATGGGGTTTCCAGCTCCAGCGCCTGGCTTATAAATGGCCAAGACTACACCTAGACCACCAAGCACGAGACCAAACCACTGAGTTGGAGAGGGCCAAGGGGTTTTTTGAATCAAAGGAGCAAGAATCATCCACCAGAAACTTCCAGTTGCGACTAGAAGAGCGGTGAGGCTAGCGCTCGAAGCTGAGACTGCTTGATAGAAGAATACGTATTGAATGAAGGTCTGAGCGAGAGCGAATCCTGCGATGAGTTTCCAGGACGTGACGCGAAGCTCATTTTTAAGGTTTTCCCCAAAGATAAGGAGGCCGACTCCAGAAAGGCAGAAGCGCACGCCTGCAAAGAGGAAGATAAAGGAAAGGGATCTTTGTAATCCTTGGATGTCCCAATTTTGGTAGACTGTTTTGATCGCGGGAAAGGCGCTTCCCCAAAGCAGCGAGCAAACTATTACTGGCAGAAGTGGGCTTTTGAAGAAGAACATGGAAGAGTGATCGGTAGTAACGGAGGACTCACGCATGTTTAGGAAGGAAGATGAATCCGATCTAATGGGCTGCCAGAAAATTCTCGCTATTAATCACTGAGATTTCTAAATCAGCTGAGTGAGGATTAAGGGAATACTTTCTTTCGCGACTCTTTTTATTGTTAATCTAACATGCCTGCTGCGTGGCCAGAACGCGCCTCGTCTGGAACTGACGATGAAAGGTGATTCAATGACTTTTCAGCTCAAATCGTTTGATCTATCCGAGAGCTGGCTATTACAACTATCGGCCGATGGCGTAAACTGGTCAGACCTGGTTCCTCTTGAGAGTAGTCAGGATATTTTGGGTTTTGGGGTTAAAGCTGATCGTATTACTTTGGGGATAGGGAACTTTGAAAAGGCGTTTTTCAGGGCTAAAAAATTCTCTCGGCACGAAGAAGTGAAGCAAAAGTATCTGGCTGCGCTAGCTAGATGGAACGAATCTAATTATACGAGCTATAGCTATTCGGTTAATTCAAACCAAGGAATGATAAGCTATGAGGCTCGTTATACGGTGACCGATGGTGAGGTGACAGAGGTGAGAACAATTTTGGCGTGGCCACCCTTTTTCGAACCTCCTCCTAGCAGGACGATTGAGGATTGGTTTGCGACGGTTGCTTCAGCGATTGATCAAAATGCGGTCGTCATTGATATCGATTGGAATTCGGAATTGGGCTATCCGGAATCAGGTTATATCGATATTAGTAAAATGATCGCGGATGAGGAGCGAGGGTGGAGGATCAGTGAAATAATTCCTTTGGAGTGAAGCGGGCAAAAGATTTCTGGGTGTTCGCGAGAGCCTGAAGATGAAGGACCACTGCCTCAAGGCTCTGGTCAAGGGTTGAGGTCCCAGCCGTTACTCCAATCTTGCGGATCCCATCGAGCCACTCGGGTCTGATATCATTTGGTTCTTCGATGTGGTAGGATTTGCATCCCAGTTTAAGAGCGGTGCGGGCAAGTTGTGCGGTGTTGTTGGAGTTTTTCCCTCCAATTGCAAAAATGAGTTCGGCGGAGTGACAGAGTTCGTGAAGTGCGGTCTGACGATCTTTGGTGGGTGAGCAGACCGTGTCGAAGTAAACCACTTCCACCTCTGGTCGTTGCTTGCGAACTTCATTTACAAGTGCACGAATACGGTCGATGGGCTGGGTGGTTTGTGAGATAATGCCGATGCGTTCGACATGTGGAATGGTCGCGATGTCATCGGGATGAAGAATGACCCGGGCCTTTGGAAAATCTCCTTGAAGACCGCGAACTTCGACGTGTCCTTCCTTCCCAATGATGACAGGTTGAAATCCCTTGGCGACAAGTTTGTCCAGCCTGGCGTGTGCGACTTTGACGAGCGGGCAGGTGGTGTCGGTGACCTGATATCCGGCATTGGCCCAACGCTTACGGTCACGATCAGCGGCGCCGTGTGCGGTGATGATGACCTGCTTGGTGGGAGCTTGCGATTTTTCGAGTGGCGCAGTTCTTGCACCTTTGGCAGCGAGCCGAGATTTAACGGTCGGGTTGTGGGCAAGTTGCCCTAGAATGGTGGCAGAGTTTTTTTGGAGAAGTGTCTCGGTAGCCTCGATGGCCTGTCGGACGCCGAAACACATACCGGTGTGTTTTGCGATGAGAATTTCGTAGGGTGGTGCGAGGATGCTCTTCATTTCGCCTCAAAACTGATTCACCTCTATGAAGAGAGTGTGAAGGAGGGGAGGAAAATGTGTGAAATGGGCGCTATTGTTCAGCTAGAGCGCTGCTGAGGAGGTGATAGGCGTTGGGTGAGTAGCCTGATTTTTTGAGGATTTCGAGATCGTTTTTTGCCAGGGTTTTGTTCCCCATGAGGGCGTGGATGAGGCCGCGGTCAGCAATGAGAGTGAAGTCGGGGCGTTCCGGGTTGATGCGGGGAGCGATCTCGACAAGGGCTTTACGAAGGTCGGCTTGAGCGGCTTCCTTCCTCTTAAGGATAAGAGAGGCGCGGGCGCGCCGAATGAGCCAGGACGAGCGGAATCGCGAAGAGGAAAGTTCTTTCTCGATAATGGGAAGGACAGCTTTGGTCTGGCCAGCGGTGAGGGCAGCATCGATCCAATTATTACGGACTACGATTGACTTCGTACGATTCAGCGATTTTTTTAAGATGGTGGCGGCCTCGTTAGGACGTTGAAGTTTGAGCAGTAACCCGGCGTGGAAGAGGTCGAGCGCGGGGTCCTCGCTGGGACGGATGAGATGAAGCGTGTCACATTGTGAGCTGGCTTGTTCGAAGAGTCCTAGCTTAGCGTTATAGCTTGCGAGAAGGTAGTGAGCTTCAAATTTTTCTTCCTTGGTTTTCGCAAATTTCTGATATCTCGAAATGAGAGCCTTGGCCCTCGTATTGGTCTCGTAAAGTTGGACAAGAGCGACGAGGGCGTGGCGGTTGTGGGGCTCGATCTTGAGAGCTGACTCGAGATCCTCGATAGCGTGGGCTTTTTGCTGAAGGGCGCGAAACTCGGTCCCTCGTTGGTAATAGAGATCGGCGGTGGGCTTGGCTTCGATTCTCGCCGTTAGTGCCTTGATCGTCTCGGAGATATCGGTGTGCGCTAATACAAAAAAGGGCGTAAAGGCGAGGATGAGTAAAAGAAGGCGCGAGCAGAGCATGACTACTTCTTGAGGAGAAACCGGGGATGGAGAGTGAAGTCGGAACTGCCAATCTTCGCGTTGTGCCCTTCAATCGCTAGGACGTTCTTTTGTCCGGGCTTTAGGATCTTTGAGATTCCTTTAAGCGGAAAGTATTCGAAGCCTGCAGCTTCGTGGGTGGTGAAGCCGTCTGCCTCTTTGCCTTGTTTCTTGCCAACTCCCTGACGGTAGACTTCGTGACCATTAAGATAGGCAATAAAGGCGTCATCGTAGGAAATATGAAGACCAAGTTTTTCGAGATTGGCTTTTTGGGGGAGTTTAAATTCCTTGCGGATGTAAATCGTGGTGAACTTCCCACCCATTTCAATTTGTGTGGT
>TARA_B100001057_G_scaffold460694_1_pt1 | contig 19941 bp, 17 predicted proteins | sample TARA_B100001057 | Tara Oceans TARA_B100001057 (sample SAMEA2621839) | marine metagenome | biome: marine biome (ENVO:00000447); feature: surface water layer (ENVO:00002042); material: "saline water (ENVO:00002010), including plankton (ENVO:xxxxxxxx)" | depth 5 m
TGATATAAGCAGTTGATGATGCCATGTTTCTATTTTATTATTTGAAAATAAAAATACGCTCAATTCTCATAGCAGCATTCAATTTTTTGAGATTTTCGCTAAAGATTTATACGGGAATAAAATGATGCTTGAATTATTTCTCATATTTTTAGGGTTCTTGCTAATCCCACTTGTGTGTTATTCGAGAGAAATTTAGAGTAAGGGCTCTATTGGGGATCAAGTAAAGGAATAAGCGTAGTGACTCTATTTTGTCTCAAGGATTACGGCTTATTTTTTGAACTAAATCAGGTTCGATACCGTTATATCATTAACTTTAAATTGTTACACAAAAAGGCTTGTAAATGAAAGGAAAGCTTGTCAATAATATCCGAAATCAATCAAAACTTTTTGTTATTGCAGGCCCATGTAGTGCAGAGAGTAGAGAACAGATGGATCAAATTGCCCGGTCACTTTCAAGAAGTTCAACCGTAAATCTTTTTCGTGCTGGAATCTGGAAACCAAGAACGCATCCTGATAGTTTTGAAGGTTTGGGTGAAAAAGCACTTCCTTGGCTCGTTGAGGCAGGTAAAGAACATGGCTTACCGACCTGTACTGAGGTTGCCAATAAATCTCATGTCCAGGCGGCCCTTAAGGCTGGAGTAGATGCATTATGGATTGGCGCAAGAACAACCGTAAACCCATTTGCGGTGCAAGAGATTGCAGATGCTTTAAAGGGGACAAATACCTCTATTTTAATTAAAAACCCAATCAATCCTGATCTAGAATTATGGCTAGGTGCTTTTGAGCGATTCAATAACGCTGGTTTACACGATCTTACTGCAGTGCACAGAGGTTTCTCTATGTATAACCATGCCAAGTATAGGAACGTACCAAGTTGGGAGATACCCATTGCCTTTAGTGAAAAACGTCCCGATGTCCCTATGATATGTGATCCAAGTCATATTACCGGAAATCGTGACCTACTTTTAGAGGTAAGTCAGTATGCGATGGATTTGAATTTTGATGGATTGATGATTGAAACGCATCCTAATCCGGAGCTCGCTTGGTCTGACGCAAAACAACAGTTAGATGCAAATGGGCTGTTTGATTTAATTGAAAAATTGGTTTTAAGGCAACCGAATTTTTCACAGGATGTGGCAACGATGATTGATGAAATTAGAGATAAAGTGTCCATTTTAGATGACCAACTCTTTGCCATCCTAAGCGATCGAATGCAGTTAAGTGAAGAGGTTGGTATTTTGAAAAGAGAAAACAATATTACGGTTCTGCAACAAGAGCATTGGAATAAGCTTATTTCTAAGCGATTGACACAGAGTGATGACTATCATCTAACAAATCAGTTTGTCCGAACGCTTATGGATGCGATTCATCAGGAATCTATTCGTCATCAAACGCGAGTAATGAACCCAAAGACAATAAACATTCATGATTCATAAGATAGAGCAAAGTCGTCTGTCTGGGGCACTTTACATACCCGCATCAAAAAGTGATGCGCAACGAGCGATTTTAGCCGCTTCATTGTGCGAAGGTAAATCTGAAATACATAACATAGGTACTTGTGATGATGTGCGTACAATGCTAGCTTGTGTCAAGCAAATTGGTGCAACTGTTTTTGAAAATAAAAATAGCGTTTCCATTACAGGCGTATCTCGTTTTCCTCAAAAAGCCAGTTTTAATTGCGGAGAAAGTGGTTTGACCTTTCGTTTGATCGCTGCTATCTGCTCTGTTAATGAAGGTGTTTATCATCTCGATGGAAAGGGTTCTCTACTCGAACGAAATCATGACTTTATTGATAAGTTTGGTATTGAGCATGGTATTAAAATTCAATCAAAAAATGGAAAGCTCCCCTATATTATTCGTGGGCGATTTAGCGGTAAAACAATTGTAATTGACAGCAGTCAAACTTCCCAATTTTTGTCTGGCTTACTCATGGGGCTGCCCATGCTGAAGCGAGATGTAAAATTAACTGCTGTGAATCTAAAAAGCTCTCCATATGTTGACATGACCATCGATACTTTGCAGAAATTCGGATTAGACATTGGTATTGATCAGGGGTATGTTTTTACAATTAAATCCGATATGAAATATGAACCAACAAGGTATTTCGTAGAAGGAGATTGGAGTGCGGCAAGCTATTGGTTTATTGCTGCGGCTTTAGGACATGAAATAAAAATTAAAGGATTGAACACACAATCTTTACAAGCAGACAGAAGACTCATTGATCTATTTACCGATAATATTTATGACCAAAAAGGTACATACACGCTAGGTAAATGTCCGCTTATTTCTTTTGATTTTGATGCTACAAACTGCCCGGATTTATTTCCTGCATTGGTTTCATATGCTGTATTTTGTGAGGGGGTTTCTAGAATCAAAGGGGTGCACCGATTGCTCAATAAAGAAAGCAATAGGATTCAAACATTGCTGAGCGAATTTACAAAGATTGGTGCAGAACTTAGAGTTGAAGACGATGTCCTATTTGTACGTAAAGGGGAACTTTATTCTAGTTCAGTTCATGCGCACGGGGACCATAGAATTGCCATGTGCTTAGCCATTGTTGGTTTGCAGTTAAAGCATGGTATTGCGATTTCAGATGCGGAGGCTGTCGACAAAAGTTATCCTGATTTCTGGAGAGATTTGGCTGAATTGACAAAAAAAAAGGGGCCTAAGCCCCGTTTTTAATAATCATATGTTTGCCTAGAACGGAAGATCGTCTTTTTCTTCAGCACTGGCCTTTGTCTCAGTCGGGGTCTGCGCATCTAATGACATGTCAGATGGACCTGCTGCAGGGATTCCACCGCCTTGACCCATTTTTTCAATTCTCCATGCATCAAGTGTATTGAAGTACTTAACGACACCGTCTGGACTTGTCCATTCACGTCCCCTGAGGTTGAAAGAAACTTCAACTTGATCCTCTACGGCGTATCCATTGAGCATGTCACATTTGTCCTGAACAGATTGGAACATTACGTCTTGAGGATACATAGATGAGGTATCAGTTACGACAAATTCTCTTTTCTTGAATTTTTCGCTGATTACTTGTGTGTCATTAATGACTTTAATTTTTCCTTGGAATTTGTACATTTTGTTGTTGTATATTTAATTATTAAAAGAAAGAAGCGTCAACCAGGCTTCCTCCAAAAGGTTTTCCTCTAGAAGTAGTTTTGCCTTCTTGTGGATTTCAATTTCTAGCTGTTGGGCGTCGTCTTCCAAAGATAAAAACAATTCACTTAATTCAAGGAGTTTATACTCATTTACATCAGTTTCATTTGGAATAGATTCTATGCCGGCCAATTGACCTAAATTATTAGCTGTCAGTATCTGACTATTCAAAATATCTTGAGGCAATTCATCGTATCCAATGCCGCATGTCGTAATCGGTTTAGGAATCTCAAACATTGAATTTTCTTCTGCACGACAATACCAATTTCCGCCCATTCTTGAAACCAAGTCAATTTTATGCTGGTCGATCATGCCTTTTTCATCAAGTACCTCTTTACAAATATGTATTTTTAGTACTTCACAAATGATTAAATTTCCTGCCCCACCTTGTTCACCAAGCTCTATGACTTGATTTACACGACATTCAAATTGAACAGGTGATTCCTTAATTCGAAATGGTTTGACAAGCTCTGATGCGATTGGTGTCAAACCGCTTTTTACAAACTCATCGATATTTGATGGATAGGGAGAGCTTGCAAGGCTCATCTGATGCACAAGATTATAGTTCACGACATTGATGACTACCTCAGGTAGTTCCTTCACGTTATTGTAAGTGTCTTTCGTTGTGTTGGTCCTTCCAGACCGCGCAGGTGAAAATACAAGAATTGGCGGGTTGGCACTGAAAGCATTAAAAAAACTAAAAGGTGCAAGATTTGAAACTTTATTGCGATCCATTGTTGACGCAAATGCGATAGGTCTTGGTCCAACGGCTCCCAAAAGGTAGCGATGCAGCTGTGGAACTTCTATATTTTTTGGATCTATTGAAATCATAAGTTTTTCCCTTACAAAAGTAATTAGAACTATTCTTTAGAGGCTGAATTTAGGTTTTTTTTATTCACAATTTCCATCCTTTTTTGACCTGCTTAAATCGAATAGATTCGTATTTTAGGCTTATGAATATAAAAGCACTGCTTTCAATTATTTTGCTCTGTTTTTTCTGCAAGGAAAATTTTGCTCAAAATAAATTAAATACTTCAGGTCGTAAATCTGGTAAATGGGTATTTAAAGGGAAAGATCATCCAGCCTCGGGGCATGCTGACAATTCGGTGGTTGAAGAAGGAAATTTTATCAATGGTAGGAAGGAGGGCATCTGGCTGCGTTACCATAGGGATGGAAAAACACCAAAGCTTAAGGGTAATTATAGAAACAATAGACCTGAAGGGTTTTATATACGCTACCACAGAAATTCAAAAAAGATGGAGGAGGCTACGTTTATTCAAAATAAGTATAAGGGCAACTGCATCCGCTATTACAATAATGGCAAAGTGGCATACAAAGGAAACTACAACAACAATGGAGAAGAATCGGGCAAGATTCAATATTTCCATAAGAATGGCAATTTGCAACTCGAGTATTCGGCAAAAAATGGTCGTCCTTTTGGCACGGTCAAGCATTATTATCGCAATGGATCTCTGAAGTATGAGGTGAAGTTAGATGATACGGGAAATAAGGAATCTATTATTACCTATGAACCTTCAATTGAAAAGCCGATTGAGATTGAGAAAGATAAATCTTTGATACCTCCTCGGGTTGTTGCACCGAATACAAGAGGTGTTCGATTTGAGGAATTTGGATACAATAAGGTGTATAATAAAAATGATGAGATATGGATGGATGGCACCTTTCGAAATGGCTCTTTATGGGACGGGAAGGTTTATGAATATGATATTGATGGAATCATTATGAAGGTGAAAGTTTACAAAAAGGGTAAATATCATTCTGATGGACAATTTTAATATTCTAATACTTCTTTTACTTTTGTGCAAAATAGAATCAATATGAAAGCATACGTTTTTCCGGGTCAAGGCGCTCAATTTTCCGGAATGGGGAAGGAGCTTTATGAAGCTTCTCCTTTAGCCAAAGAATTATTTTCAAAAGGAAATGACATTTTAGGTTTTGATATTCAAAAAATAATGTTTGAAGGAACCGCTGATGAATTAAAACAGACGAAGGTTACTCAGCCTGCTATATTTCTACACTCTACAATTTTAGCTGCGTGTTTGGGAGATTCATTTTCTCCAGATATGGTTGCCGGTCATTCATTAGGTGAATTTTCTGCTCTGGTAGCCAATCGTTCTTTGAGTTTTGAAGATGGTTTATCTCTAGTTTCAAAACGTGCTTTGGCAATGCAAAAGGCATGTGAAAAAGAACCATCTACTATGGCTGCAATTTTAGGGTTGGAAGATGCCAATGTGGAGGAAATTTGTGCAAGTATTGATGGTATTGTTGTGCCTGCCAATTACAACTGCCCTGGTCAGCTTGTGATTTCAGGATCGATTCCGGCCGTGGAGAAGGCATGTGCTAAGCTGAGTGAGGCAGGAGCGAGACGTGCCATGGTGCTTCCGGTTGGAGGTGCTTTTCACTCACCATTAATGGAGCCAGCGCGAGAAGAATTGGCTGCTGCAATAGAAGCAACAACATTCAATGCACCAATTTGTCCTGTTTATCAGAATGTGAATGCGCAGCCTGTTTCAGATCCACTTGAAATAAAAAAGAATTTAGTATTGCAGCTTACCGGTGCTGTTAAGTGGACTCAAATTATGGAGCGAATTTTAAGTGATGGTGCAAGTCATATAATTGAAGTTGGCCCCGGAAGAGTCCTTCAGGGATTGTTTAAGAAAGTAAATAGAGAGGTGCTGACAGAAGGGGCTAGCATTTAAAATAAAAGTATACGACATCAGTATACGACATTCCATAAAAACAAACCTGCTGCGGGAGCGGAAGCTCCCGTATTTTGTCTGGACTTCGAGGAAATAACCTGTCTGAATTCTTCTACACTCATCTTTTTTAGGCCTACATCAACAAGTGTTCCAACAATTGAACGAACCATGTTCCTTAAAAAGCGATTTGCTGAAATTTCGAAAATTAATCCACCGTCCTTTAAAATAAAATCTGCTTTTGTCACAGCACAAACATGCGTTTTAACATCAGTGTGCTTTTTTGCGAATGCTTCAAAGTCAATCTCACCAATTAATAATTTTGCTGCTTTTTTCATTTGTGTCAGGTCTAATTCTTGAGAAATCCACCATGACTTATTTTCCTTGAATGCATCTTTGTCAAAATGGATGAAATATTTATACGTCCTTTGAATTGCATTGAACCGTGCATGTAGGTCATCTGGAACAGCAAAAATATTATGAACTGCAATCGTTTTGTCAAGCATTATATTAAGCTTGTATTTATGTTGAGCTACATCTATTTGTGTATCAAGATCGGTATGAAAAAAATATTTCTTTGCATGTACCCCGGTATCGGTTCGTCCACAGCCCATTATGGAAACGGGTTTCATCGAGCACAATTTACTTAGGGCACTTTCAATATTTCCCTGTACTGTCGAACCTTTTGCCTGTTTCTGCCAACCTAAAAAGTGGGTTCCATCATATGAAATTTCGAAAAAATAACGCGGCATAGATTGTTATTAAGCCTAGGTATTAATATTTATTTGAGTACAAAAGGAAAATCTGATTCACTTAGGTCAATCTTAAAGATATCGTAGCTAAAATATCCATTGAGGTCATTCACGGCCGACACTGTACCCAGCTTATATTCTGGAAAATACTGAAAATGAGTATCATCGTGCACGGTATTCACCGATGCACCGAGGTTTATAGGTTCACTCCATTTGTTGTTGATAAGTCGACAATAATATACATCATATCCTCCCATGCCATTCAAGCCATCACTACTAAAAAATAGATATTGCCCATCTCCTGTAATAAATGGTGTAGTCTCTCTTCCTGTCGTATTTACTTCAGACAAAGGTTTGGCCTCTTTCCATTGATCATTTATACGTTCAGCCGTGTACAAGTCTGTTAAGGTTTTCTCCGCTTTTCGGTCACTGACGAAAATCATGGTTTGTTTGGTGTTTTCATCTTCATCGTAAGTGGTATCTGAAATAGTTGCAGCGCCTTCGAAATAACTTGTATTGATGGATTCGGATTTTATAGGATCAATGAACCACGATGAGTCTTCTTCGTCCACCTCGAATTCAAATATTTCTGAACTTGTTGTCGATTTTTCAATCGTTGCAGAGGTGTTGATGGTCAACAATCCATAGTCCTCATTTCGTGAAATAAAATTCAAGGCATCAAATCCTTCTGTATTGTAATCTTCCATGTACTCAGTATTTATTACCCAATCTTTTCTCTTATTGTCCCAATCCGCGCGATAAATGTCTTCAAAAAACTTTTGGTCATCATAATTAATATTGTTTCCTGTTGACTCAGGTTGTCTTGCGGTGAAATGTAGTCTTTTTTGGTCGTAAATTAATATAGCGCCATATTCATCATATTTTGAGTTTACAGCTCCAGAAAATGGTTCGCGAATATTTTTTACTCCTTTTTTCATTTCGGAGTTTACAAAGTCACATTGCTGCAGTAAAATATCTAAATCATAATCCTTTGAAATCCGAGGGCCTAATTTATCTTTTGATATTGAGTAAAATAATTTGGCAGAATCAATCAGGTTTACCGTGTGGTATATTCTCCCAATGTAGTAATAATATTCACCATCTTTTCTCTTTGTGATTAACTGTTCTGCTCGTCTGGCATTTTCATGGGCATTGTAATAATCTCTCAAGTAAAATTGAGCAATACTCAACTGAAAGTGAGCCTCTCCTGACTTAGGGTTTTTCAGCTTTGCTCTCTTAAAAGTGAGCATAGCTTCACTTGTGCGACCAGCGTAAAAAAGCTCTTTTCCTTCGCTAATTAATTTTTTTGAGATCAGCTTATCCATAGTTGTTATTTTTTGTCCGGACGCGATCACCGATGTCGATAGAACAATAAGGATCAAAAATAATTTGTGCATGGTCAAGAATTTATATGGTTTTGTTCTGATTGCCTTTCCGTAAAAATATTACTTTTTCCTTACTTTCGGAGCGCCCCTTTGGCTTATCTCTTTTAATCTATCTTTTTGACAAAAAAAAAGGACCAAATGTGGTCCTTTAAGTTATTTTTTTTGAGTGGTTTAAATATCAAATTCTTCTTTGACCTTATCCACATAGCTTAACTCTTCCCAAGGGAATAGCTTAACATCAATATTTTTTACTTGCCCTGATGCATCTTTAAACTTTTTTTGAACGTTCACACAAGGTCTACCCATGTGACCGTAAGCGGCTGTTTCCGAGTAGATGGGCGTTCTAAGATTAAACCTTGTTTCAATTGCAAAAGGCCTCATGTCAAATATATTCTCCAATTTCCTTGCGATTTCTCCGTCCGTCAGACCTATTCTTGACGTGCCATAAGTATCTACATAAAGACCCATAGGTTTTGCGACACCAATCGCATAGGCAACTTGAACCAATATTTCATCGCACAAGCCCGCGGCAACTGCATTTTTCGCGATGTGCCTTGTTGCATATGCTGCTGAACGGTCTACCTTTGAGGGGTCTTTCCCGGAAAATGCACCTCCACCGTGTGCTCCTTTTCCGCCATAAGTATCAACAATAATTTTTCTTCCCGTAAGCCCTGTATCTCCGTGTGGACCTCCAATAACGAATACTCCTGTCGGATTTACATGGTATGTTATTTCATCTGTGAAAAGTGCCTGCGTCTCTTTTGGAAGCAAGGCCTTGACCCTCGGAATCAATATTTCAACCACATCTTTTTTGATCTTGTCAAGCATTTCAGCTTCGCCTGAAAAATCATCATGTTGAGTGGATAGAACAATAGCATCAATACGAATGGGTTTATTGTCATCAGAATATTCAATGGTGACCTGTGACTTAGAATCTGGTCGTAAATAAGTAATTTCTTTGTTTTCTCTTCTTAGTGCAGCAAGTTCCATTAACAATAGATGAGAAATTTCCAAAGGAAGCGGCATAAAACTTTCGGTTTCATTTGTTGCGTATCCGAACATCATCCCTTGGTCCCCGGCACCTTGTTCTTCTTTAACTTCTCGTTCAACGCCCTGATTAATATCTGAAGATTGTTCATGTATTGCGGAAAACACACCGCAGGAGTTTCCATCAAACATGTACTCACTTTTGGTGTAGCCAATTTTGTTAATGACATCTCGAGCTATTTTTTGAACATCGAGATAGGTGTGTGATTTAACTTCTCCAGCTAAAACAACTTGACCTGTGGTGACTAGTGTTTCGCAAGCAACTTTCGAATCAGGATCAAATGCAAGAAAGTTATCAATAAGGGCGTCGGATATTTGGTCTGCAACCTTATCTGGATGCCCCTCAGAAACAGATTCTGATGTAAATAAGTAAGCCATAAGTTTTTATTATTGAGGTGCGAAGGTACTAAAATCAGATGGAAATATTATGGATAAAACTGCTTATTTTCTTCTACCATTTTTCGCAAAAGAGGGTTCGGTCGGTATCTGTCCTCTCCATAATAGTCAAATAGCTCTTGGAGTTGGTTTAGTATTTTATTTAGACCTATTTCGTCTCCCCATTTAAGTAGTCCTTTGGGGTAATTTACGCCCTTTGTCATCGCTAAATCTACATCTTCAATGGAAGCGACTCCCATAAATACGGCATCAATCGCCTCATTGACGAGCAAACATAAAATACGGTTCAAAATTCTTTCACCCAAAGCATCATTTGTTTGGGGTTTGGGATTTAATTTTATGTTTTCGTAATCATAATAACCACGCCCAGATTTTCTTCCAAAGAATCCGGCCTCGGCATAGCGCTTTTGTGTGAGTGATGGTTTGAATCTTGGATCGTAAAAGAATGCTTTGAATACTGATTCTGTTACTGCAAAATTGACATCATTCCCAATGTAGTCCATTAATGTAAATGGCCCCATTCTAAAACCTCCTTTTTCGGTCAGTGCCCAATCTATGGTTACAAAATCAGCTATTCCCTCCTCATAAATGCGCAGTGCCTCCCCGTAAAAAGGCCGTGCTACACGATTCACAATGAAACCGGGCGTATCTTTACATAGAACAACAGTTTTCCCCCATTTAGCAATGAGGTCCTTACAAATTTTGGTGGTTTGCTCAGCAGTCTGAATGGCTGGAATTATTTCTACCAAAGGCATCAAGGGGGCCGGATTAAAGAAATGTATGCCAATAACACGCTCAGATGTTTTCAACGCGGCACCAATAGACGCTATAGACAGCGAGGAGGTATTCGTTGCCAAAATACAATGCTCTGATACGACATCTTCAAGTGAAGCGAAAACTTCGTGCTTGATTTGGATGGACTCAATAATTGCTTCAATCACTAAACCGCAAGGCCATAGCTCGCTAATTTTATTTGTGAACAATACTCTGGTGAGTATATTTTTTCTTTCGTTGTCTGAAATTCTTTCTTTTTCCACCAGCCTATTCAGTACTTTTTCAAGCCCAGATTTCGATTTTTCTAATTGTGCCTCGTTGTGGTCATAAAGAATAACTTGGTGCTTATTTTGGGCGGCAATTTGAGCAATTCCAATCCCCATAGTACCGGCTCCGACTACGCCTATTGTTTCGATCATTTTCCTTTAAATTTTGGTGTTCTTTTTTCTAAAAATGCCTGAACACCCTCGTTGAAATCATCAGTTTGTCCCGCTTCATTTTGAAGATTTTCTTCTAAATCTAATTGTTCTTGCATTGTGTTATCATAACTACTGTTGACCGCTTTTTTTGTCAACCCCAATGCCTTTGTGGGCATTTTCGATAGTTTTTCTGCAAAGGTCATAACGGTTTCATCAAAATCTTCATCGTTGATGGCTCTGTAGATCATTTTCATTTCTTCAGCTTCTTGAGCCGAAATTTTATCTCCAGTCATCATTAAAGCCATCGCCTTTTGAAAACCTATGATTCTTGGCAGGAAGTATGTCCCGCCTGAGTCTGGAATGAGGCCAATTTTAGAAAATGCTTGAATGAAAGAGCTGCTTTTTTTTGCAAAGACAATATCACAGGCCAAGGCTATATTAGCTCCCGCACCTGCAGCAACTCCGTTCACTGCAGCAATAACGGGTTTTTCTATTGTCCGTATTCTTGAAATAATAGGGTTGTAATGTTCTCCTACAATACTTTTGAGTGATGGCCCTTCAGGATCGGTAATTTCAGCAAGATCTTGTCCGGCACAAAATGCTTTTCCTTCTCCTTTTAGAACAATTGTGCGAATCTTTTCATCCACTGCGCATTCATCAAGTGCCTGCTGAAGTTCCATCGCCATCGTTTTGTTAAAAGAGTTGTAGACTTTTGGTCTATTGAATGTGATAAGACAAACGCCTTCTAGATGTTCTATTTTAATTTCCATAAGAATAATTGTGGTGATGTAAAATTAACAATTCCTTCCTTCCTGAATTACAAATTATAGCGCTTCTTCATTGCTGAAATACGCTCTTTTAATGCTTTTTTTAGTTGTTCAGGCTCTATGATTTCTATCTCACCACCGTAACTTAATAAGGTTCGAATTAATTCCTCAGAAAGTAAAAGTTTGAATGTAAAATAAGTTCCGTCTTTTGATTCCTTTAGGATCTCTTGGGAGTGGTGTATAGGCTGACTTTTAATGTATTTTGAAGCAATTTCATCTGCCTGTATGATGATTTTTTTCGCTTCACCCTTGTAACTGGTTATGCCCATTGCATTTTGAAAATAAGTATCAGCATCAAAACCTTGCGGTGTAATTTGCTCATCTTCTAATATTTTTGGATCCTCCATGCGATCTAGAGCAAATGTTCTGATGTCTTTTTGACTCGCATCATAAGAAATCAAGTACCACCTATTTCTATACTCTTTGAGAAATAATGGAGAAACTTTTCTTGGTTTCCCCTGCCCTCTGATGAAACTTGTGTAAATGAACCAAACCTTTTTTTTGCGTTGAATTGCTTCGAGTAGAATAGGTAAGAATTCATTTCCCCCCACCGAATTTGCTGCCTCGAATTGTATATACTTTGACATTTCATTTTGTGCCCCACCGACTGATATTCGGTCTACAATTTTATCTATTGCATTCCCAAACTCTTTAAAAAATGGAGTTTCTTTAAATTGATGGAGCGTGTCTACTGCATATTTTATGGAGCTTAATTCATCCTCACTTAGAGGAATATCATTGATGCTATATGTCGAGTCCTCATAATAATAACCGCGATTTTTTTTGCTATATTTTATGGGAGCGTCATGATCCATTTTCATATTAAAAAGATCTTTTTCAATCGTGCTATTACAAATATGCACCCCATCAATCGAACCATATAAAGATTCTTCGCAGGCCTCTCTTAGCTCTTTTTTAGAAGGATATGACTTGTATTTATTTCGAATCATTTTATCAATGATTCTGAAACGAATTAGTGCATTTTTGATATGAGGCATTATACTTTTAGCTCTTTTTTGTGGTAACCGAAAAGCTCAAATGCCTTGATGGCTTTAGCCACGGACTGCGGCACATCTTCTTCCCAACTTGATGCCCCTGCTCTAATTTTTGAAAGTACGTCATCTGAATGGATGTGTAACAATTTTGGATCAAATTCAAGAATAGGTTTCATTTTATCATTTTCTCGCATGTAGCTCAATAGTCCCGTTAAATTATCGGCAATTTCGATATTGTCTAGGTGATAAATTTCACCATCCTCAACATTTAGAGCGGGGTATACGTAAAGTTTCATATTTGGTCCGAAACCTCTCCCGAAAGCCTCAAGCAAACCTCCTGGAAGATTTTCATAGTAACGTTCATCAAAAATGGTATTTAGGTTGTAAACACCGAGAATTACACCAATAAGATTCCCTCTTGAGATGGGGGCAAGGTATTCTACCATTTTGTAATGTTTCAAATAATTTGACACCATCACCGTATATCCAAGTGAGCTCAATAAATCTGCTCGGTCTAAAAAGTCTTGGACTGATATTTTACCATCTGCGGTCAAGTCCTTTAACGTTAATTCAAAAATGACGGCTACATTGTCTTCTTTGACGTCTTTTTCTTTTGAAAAAGCTTTGCGACCGTTTTCAATCATGTCGATGTGTACTTTAGTCACCGGTCTAAACCTTCCTCTTGTAAGCAATATATTCTTTTTGTAGAGCGCATTCGTTGGTTGAAGTACATTTTGGGAAAGGTCAAACATGGTGGCATCCGTAATTCCTCTTTTTACCAAGTTTAGGGCAATCACACGATTGTCTATGTTACCGAAGTCTGGCCCTGTAAGACTGAGCATATCAATTTCGATTCGCTCTCGTGGTAATCGTCTCGTCAAGCCATCAAGAAATTCATCTATGTCTTTGTTTTTATGATAGCATGAATGAATTAAGTTCACACCTAATATTCCGAGTGCCTCTTGTTGCCCTTTATGGCTATTGTCGTGCATTTTTACGTGCAGCACGGCCGTATTAGGCTCTGTTTCTGGCTCCAATTGAAATCGAATACCGATCCAACCTTTGCCTTGATTCGTTTTGTGGTAATTTAAGGATTCAACCGTATTACAGAAAGCAAAGAATTTTGACTCCTTATATTTATTAGGAAGTGTATTTTTCAGGTTTGAGAATTCGGTATCTAGCATGATTTGTAGGCGCTCTTCACACACATATCTTTTGGTTTTTCCATACATGGAGTCTGAAACTTTCATGTCGTAGGCTGAATGACTAAATGCTATGGTTCCCGAGCTTCCGCCTGCCTTAAAGAAATTTGCAGCAACCTCTTGGCCTGCACCTATTTCCGCGAAACAACCGTAAATATCCGGCTGTAAATTTATTTTGAGGGCTTTTTCTTCCGTTGTTAAATGTCTTGATGTAGTTGCCATAATTAATTGAATGGATCCCTAAATTTAGGATTATTAATGTAATTAGTATCGTTAAGTGAGAGTAAGAATGTTTTGAGCCATTGCTTTTCTAGTTCGTCAAGTTGTACTCCTCCTTGGCTAGAAAACTCGATTAATGGATCAAGTGTTTCACTTTGCTGAATGCCTGTTGAGTAATGTTCGATCACCTCCTCTAAGCTATTGAATCTTCCATCATGCATATACGGACCGGTTGCGGATAGATTTCTGAGGGAGGGAACCTTGAATTTCCCTCTATCACTATCGTTTTGAGTGACCAATGCTCTGCCTTGGTCATTAAATGCGATATCCAAACCGTTATTGCTAAATTTTTTGACACGCATTAATGGGCCATTGTGACAATGAAAGCAGTCGGCACCATTTAAACTTTTAAACAAGTCGTAGCCTGCCCATGTCTCTGCTTCAATACCTTGAAGGACCGTGTTTTCGCTATCAGAAAGGCTTAGTCCATTTTCAAATTTATACATCACATCAAAGGTGGAGGCTCCTGAAACAATGGTTCGTATAAATTGTGCAATGGCTTTCGAAACTTTAATTGAATCAATTCCTTCTTCTCCGAAGGCACGGAAAAATTTGTTGCGATACGCAACATCCAGCTGAAGTCTATATACGGCATCTTTCCAGGCAAGGTGCATTTCGATTGGGTTTGGAACTGGCTCCAATATCTGTTCTTCAAGGGTAGCTTGTCTCCCGTCCCAGGTATAAAAGTCATCCCAACCTAAATTGAATAGAGGCATTGAATTCCTTGTACCCGGAACACCTTCTATCCCAACAGGAACAGCCAGGTTGTCTGCGAACCCTTTACTTATTTGATGACAACTTGCGCAGCTCATGGTTCGGTCACCACTCAACTTTGTTTCATAAAAAAGATGTCTGCCCAAATCAACACCTTCCCTTGTCATTGGGTTGTCCTCTGGGATCGGCATTTGTGGAAAGTGGGACGGAATTTCTACGGTAAATGGTGTTGGTGTAAATGATACCTTATCTTTTCTACAAGAAAAAAGGGTGGAAAGAAAAATGATGATAAAGAAAAACCTAATCATCACTGTGGAGATAGTGCATTTATAAAATTATCAACTACTTTTTCTGTAAGAGCAAACTGCCCACTGCTCGAATGTGTTATAAATTCATTCTTCAGATCTATGGTATTAGAATCCGAACTGAGGAAATCTGACATACTCAACGAGAGCGTAACAGTGTGTGCATGCTCACCTGTCTGTTCCCATACGAGATTATCAAATGAAAACTGCCTGTAGAAGGCATCTGTTCCCGCATGAAAACTAAAGTTATGATCGAATAAACCAGTTGACAGGGTGTCGGCTTTTCCTTCTATCTTAATGAAGATATACCCTGTATTCCAACCCCAATGCATGGTTCCTGCATTTTCAATATTTAAGTCATTATCGTTATCAAACGCAGCTGGATCGCTATGGTTATTAATCGAATCAACTCCAATAAAGCCCTGTATGGATGGAAATGACTTATAATCCAACTCAGCAGACAGTAGCTGACTGCCATTGTCTCGAAAATCGTATAACGAGGACGCATTAATGGTGTCATTTTGGTGAGTGAGTTGACTTATGTAAAAACTAATGGTTGAGAACTTTACGCCATAACCTTCAGTGGTATTGTAAACTGAATCAAGTTCTAGCTCTAAGTTATTGAAAGTCGGTATGATCTTTATATTTATTGAGTCATCACTATTATACGAACAACTTCCATCATTATGAGTCGCATCTGCATTGTAATTTTCAGCATTAATGTCGGTGCAGCCTCTTTTCTTGCACGATAGAAGCAATAGATTTAGACAAAAAAAGCAGATGATAAATCGAATCATATATATAAAATTACGCTAAAATTATCGGATTTTCCTATTTTTAAGCCTACAGAAAACAACCTTGTAAATGCTTGCTTCAATTGACCGAAATACATTTCCATTATGTGTGCTTAATGCTTCGGCGGGAAGCGGGAAAACTTTCCAACTTGTTTTGGAATACCTTTCTATCTTGCTCGCACCCGAGGCACCCAATAAATACAAAGGTGTCGTTGCAATAACTTTTACAAACAAGGCATCCTCTGAAATGAAAACAAGGATAATTGATGCTTTGTTCGGGTTGGCAAAGTACAATGCCAGCGAGCACGATAAAAAAATAGAAACCATTATTTCAGAGCTAAAGGAGGTTTTGGGTCTCAATGAAGCGGAAATCAAAAAAAGAGCTTCAAAATCACTAAAGGCGATCCTTCACGGATATGAGCATTTTAATGTATCTACAATCGATAAGTTTAATTTAAGGTTGATCAAGTCTTTTTCGAACGATTTAAATTTACCAACCGAATTTGAAATTTCCCTAAATGAAAAAGAAGTTTTAGATGAAGTACTTGAACTACTATTATCCAATATTGGTTTGGAGGAAAATACCGCACTTACAAAATTGGTGAAAAACTATGCCAAATCGAATTTTAAAGATGGCGGTCAGTGGAACTTTAAAAGACATTTGCTGTCTTTCGCATCTTCTCTAAATAATGAGAAGAATCGTTTTTTTATTGACCTACTTCAAACCCTATCATTTGATGAAAGGGACTTTGGTCTTATTTTTAACGAGCTCAAACAACTCGAGGAGTCATTTAAGGTACTTCAAAAAGAGCTCATTGATTGTTTGGACCAATTGAATCTCGATCCAAACGACTTGCCTGGTAAATCAAATACCCTAAAATCGCTGAATAAAATCGCCTCCTTTACAAAGTTTCCGATTTTTAACCGAGATAGCTCGCTACTCACAAAAACTTTTTTAAAATATTGTGCAGAACCCGGAGATAGCAAAGCTTTCACTCAAGAATTGAAGCAGCTTTTATTGAAGTTGAATACATTTTATGCAGCAAATGCCCAGCGCTATATGTTACTCTCCCGCTACAAGGGTAATTTTTATAATATGGCACTGCTCAAGTATGTGTCTGAGGCGTTGAAAGAGCTTAGAATAAAAACTAAGGTTATTCGGATTTCAGAATTTAATGAGTTGATAGGTTCTTTGGTTCAGAAAGAAGATGCTCCCTATATTTATGAGCGGTTTGGCACGCGATATGAACACTTTCTATTGGATGAATTTCAGGATACTTCAAGGCTGCAATGGCTCAATCTTTTACCTTTATTAAAAGAGTCTTTATCGAACGGAAAACAAAATCTAATTGTTGGCGATCCAAAGCAATCAATATACAGATTCAACAATGGTTTGGCAGAACAGTTTGTTGCGCTTCCTTCAGTATATAATCCAGACAAGGATAAGAAAATAGCGGAGCACTCGGCTTATTTTTCTAAAATGGGAATTAAGCGGCCTTTAAAAAAGAACTATCGTTCTGCTCCTGAGATTGTTCATTTTAATAATGATTTTTTTCAGAGCTTTTCAACGAAACTTCCACCTGCTTTTGAAAAGTTTTATGATGCTGTAGCGCAGATTCCGGAATCCAAAAATCTTGGATATGTTAGAGTGATTTCGGAAAAAAGAAAACCTGACCTATCTGAAATGCTGGATGAAATTGAAGGGATTATAAAACAGTGTTTGAAGGATGAATTTGATTTGGGAGACATTTGTATTTTGACGGATAAAAACGCATTAGGAGTTCAGCTCGCCAATGAGCTAACAAAAAGAAAGATTACGGTTTTCTCTCAAGAATCTCTACTGATTTCAAGGAATCAGGAGGTTCGTTTACTTATTGCTTACCTAAAATGGAGAATGAAGCCTAGTGTTGATCTCATGAAAAGACAATTCGCGGAGCTTTATTTTCGAATGCATGCATCAATTAAGGATCCTTATTTTTCCTATATCGAGGAGGTCAAAACCAAGAAAGGTAAATTAATTAAGGTTTTTGATGATACTTCATTTTTGAAGGATTATTTCGGAGGTCCAGATGTGTTTTTTAGACCTTTTGAAAATCTTGTCCAGCTCGTTCAAGACTTCATACGTCTTATGGGTTGGAAAGAAGTATCCAATCCGTATTTACATCAGTTTTCTGATTTGGTTTTTCAATTCCAATGCAATCGTCTTTCTGATTTATCAAAGTTTATTGAATATTATGAAGATAATAAGTCCAAATTTGCACTGAAAATGCCAGAGAGTAAGGATGCTGTCCAAATTATGACGATTCATAAATCTAAAGGCCTAGAATTCCCAATTGTTATTGTACCAAAAATTGATTTTAGCTTGAACATTCACAATGAGGCTAAGTTTTTTGTAGAAGCCGATGGGAAAATTCTTTACACGTCGTTGAGTAAAAATAATGTATTGGATGAGATTTATCGCAAGGCTATTGAGGAAGAGAATCTAATCTTGTTGGATAAGTTGAATTTACTTTATGTTGGATTAACGAGACCAGAGAGACGTTTGTATGTATTCAATCGTTTCGAGCGGAGCTCTAATTTAGGATATCTTTTTCATCAAAATATGTCTGATGCATTTTCTATCAAGGAGACTGAAGGTTCTATTTTTTATGAGGCTGGTAATGAAGATAAAAAGGTGGTTGCAGAAGAGGGCGATGGTGCTTTTTATATTCCAAGAGAGGTTGTCGAAGAGACCTCGAAACTTCAAATTGCTTTTCGAAAGGTTCAAAAAGAACAACATGCGTCTCAAGAAGATAGATTGTTCGGTATTTATTTTCATGCACTCATGGGTGCGATTAAAAATAGTTCAGATATTGAAGATGCAATGGTACAACTTATTGAACAAGGGATTATAGATCATTCGACACGAAAAAAAATAGAAGGAACGGCAAATGCGTTTTTTGAGAAGGGTGCGACCATAGGACTGTTTGACGGCATAAAAAGAGTGCTGAACGAACGCCCTATATTATTACCTTCTGGTAAACTTTTAATACCTGATAAAGTAATGGTTCGTACCCAGGATGTGCTTGTGTTAGATTTTAAGACGGGTAAAAAAGAATCAAAGCATGAAAAACAGGTGCGCAATTACAAAGCGAATCTCGAAAAGATTTTTAATCAAAAAGTTACTCCGGTATTATACTACACTCAGACGAATGAGTTTATTCAAGCTTGAGATCTTTTCTGAAGTGCCATTTTCAAAAATGTGTAAATGATCGGATGTGGAATATCTCTTGTAGAGGAGATTTGAGGACAAAATGCACAGCTCACAAAAAATATATGGTCTTTTAAGCTTATAATCTCGAGGTCATCAAATTGATTTGTCGCTTCGATATCGATAAACTTATCTTTCAACTGATCAGTAAGCTGTGGATATATGCTATATCTCGAGGAGGTGAGCTCTTCATTCGAAAAGTTTTGATAGAGCTTTTTAAAGGCATTGCTTTTGGGGTGAATCGTAAGTCGTTCAAAACTATTTCCCGCGACGAGGTTCTCAGAGATAAGTTTTTCTTGATAGGAGGTAAGCTGGTGAAAAGTAATGAGGTGTTCTAGAAATAGCTTAAACCCCTCTCCTGTATTAAGTACCGGGATTTTATTCTCAATTAATTTTTTGAATATGCCCGTGAGATAAAAAGGGTTTTCAATCGGCCCGGGCGCTATCCAGATACCATCATATTGGTCAAAGTACCCTGATTTGTATTTCAGTGCGTCACTTATTTTAATCCAATAATAATTAGGTTCTAATTCTAGAAAGTCTGCCGAATGGTCAAGGGCTAAATTTGTTGCGTGATGAGCATTGTAAGTGAAGTTGTAATCTCCAATAATTGCTATTTTGAGTGTGTCACTCATAGAACCAAGATAAGGATTCTATTTCTTAAACCAAGAAGTTATTTTGCCGTTTTCAATATTGAGAGACTCATCCATTTCAGTTTGTGCGTTATATCTCCACACAACGCAGCTAAATGTACACTCGAATAATGAATAATCACCTGTGTTATCTGATTCTTGCTTTTTAATGACGAAAGTTGCGGTTTGACCTGGATCACTTTCTCTTGACACCCACTTATTGGCGTCTACACTGTTGTCTGTGTATTCAATTTCGATTCCAGTTAGTCCTTGGTCTGAGAATGATACCGG
>TARA_B100001057_G_scaffold462658_1_pt1 | contig 19928 bp, 14 predicted proteins | sample TARA_B100001057 | Tara Oceans TARA_B100001057 (sample SAMEA2621839) | marine metagenome | biome: marine biome (ENVO:00000447); feature: surface water layer (ENVO:00002042); material: "saline water (ENVO:00002010), including plankton (ENVO:xxxxxxxx)" | depth 5 m
GATAGTCTTGATCTAGACATAAGATTTAGAATATCATCAATTGAACCTAACTTACTCTCTGATGAAATTATTAGTTTTATTAGCACAAGTAAAAAATTTGTTCCTCATTTTCATATCCCTCTACAAAGTGGAAGCGACACTATATTAAGATTAATGAGAAGAAGGTATGATACTAAATTGTATAGAAGTAGAATTGAAAAAATAAAAAGATTAATGCCAGATGCTTGTATAGGAGTTGATGTTATTGTTGGGTTTCCTGGAGAAGATGATGATCTATTCCTTGAGACTATGAGTTTCTTGGAGAATCTTAATGTCTCTTACCTTCATGTATTTACATATTCTGAGAGAGATAATACTCATGCAATTTCTTTGCCTAATTCTGTTGATGCAAATGTTAGAGCAAAAAGAAGTAAATTACTAAGACTTTTATCTAGTAGAAAGAAGTCCAGCTTCTATAAACTAAACCTTGGAACCATTCATGATGTTTTATTTGAATCTGAAGAAAAAGATGGTTTTATTGAGGGTTTTTCTCCAAATTACATAAGATTTAGGAGACCATGGGATCCCTGCTTAACCGGAGAAATAGTAAAACTAATATTCACCGGAATAGATGAAAATGGCTTCGCAGTTTAAATTATCTAATTAAAGTTTTATTCCTACAGGAAGTAGGTGTTTGAATGCTTTGTTTTTTCTTACAAATCCAGCAATTCTAGGAGAAGTCGGAACAACCCTTAGTTTTTTACTCTCAATAAATTCAAGAACTTTAACTATAAATTCTTCCTCAAATGATTTGTCTTTTAAATTGTCAGGAATATGAATCTTAGTTAGAAATATTTTTCTTTCTTGTTCAGCGTATTCTATCCTTGCTAATGAGTCTCCCAATTTGACTTCAAATTGTCTTAAGAACTCATTATTTTCGATAGTGATATTGTTCATAAATAAAAAAGCTGAACGACAAAGATAAAAAAAAATCTATTGAGGATAAGAAAACTCTATATTAAATTCTTTTCATCTGTTCTTGCATCATTTTTATTTGTGCTGTTAACATGTTGTGCTTATCATGAGACTTAGCTTCGCTAAGTAAGCTTTGAGCCTCTCTCTTCCTTCTTTTTTGCATCATAATTCCTGCTAAACTTAGCTTAGCCATTGCCATATCATGACTCATGCTTAATCCAAGCTTTAGTGATTCTCTAAAATATTTTTCAGCAATAGTTAAATTTTTTTGAGATTGAATTAATCCGTGAAGATAAAAGTAGAACCCTTGTTGCTTTTTAATAAGTGCAGATTTTGGATTTCTAATTAGCTTAAGAATCTTTTCAGTTTTTTCAAAGTTCTGTTTTCTCAAACTTAAAAATGCAAAAATTAAAACCTCATTTTTAAAATATAAGATTACTAAAAGTACTGATAGAAAAATAAGAAAGATTCCATTACCTATAAACGTTTCGGTAATTTGAAAAATTCCAAACCCAAAAAGTATAAGAGCTAAGATTAATTTGACTGTTTTTGGTATCATATGTTACTCCAAATTTACAATTTAATTAGATTTATATGAAGTTGAATAAAAAGATATTATATTTGCCACCAATAAATATAATATTTTGAAAAGGACATATCAACCATCCAAAAGAAAAAGAAGAAATAAGCACGGTTTCATGGACAGAATGTCTGATGCCAACGGACGTAGAGTCCTAGCAACTAGAAGGGCTAAAGGTAGAAAGAAATTGTCTGTGTCAGATGAACCTCGTCACAAGAAATGATTTTTAATAACTTTTTTAAGATGGTGCTTTTGAGGCACCTTTTTTTTTATATTTTAGTGTGATTTATGCCTAAGGATAAAAATATCAAATCAATTCTTATAATTGGTTCAGGACCTATAATAATAGGTCAGGCTTGTGAGTTTGATTATTCAGGTTCTCAAGCACTTAGATCACTAAAGGAAGATGGAATTAAAACTATTCTAATTAATTCTAACCCTGCTACAATTATGACTGACCCCTCTATGGCAGATCATATTTACCTTAAACCTTTAACTACTAAATCAATTGTTGAAATTTTAGAAATTCATGATGATATAGACGCTGTTCTTCCTACTATGGGTGGTCAAACTGCATTAAATTTATGTATTGAAGCTCAAGAAAAGGAAATTTGGAGTAGATTTTCAATTAAAATAATTGGTGTTGATATAGATGCTATAGAAATAACTGAGGATAGAGAAAAATTTAAAAACTTATTGAGTGAAATAGATATACCAGCTGCCCCAGCTGAAAGTGCTTCTTCTTTTCTGAAAGGTAAAGAAATTGCACAGAAATTTGGTTTTCCACTTGTAATTAGACCTTCTTTTACATTGGGTGGAACTGGAGCCTCTATAGTATTTGAAGAGGAAAAATTTAATGATCTTTTAACAAGAGGTCTAGAATCATCTCCAATTCATGAAGTTCTTATTGATAAAGCATTAATAGGTTGGAAAGAATATGAATTAGAATTATTGCGTGATAAGAATAATAATATAGTGATTATATGTACAATTGAGAATATGGACCCAATGGGTATCCATACCGGTGACTCAATAACAGTAGCACCAGCAATGACTCTCTCTGATACGACATATCAAAAAATGAGGGATATGGCAATTGTAATGATGAAAAGTATTGGGGATTTTGCAGGTGGTTGTAATGTCCAATTTGCTGTTAGTCCAGATGAGAATGAAGATATTATAGCAATAGAAATTAATCCTAGAGTTTCAAGATCTTCTGCACTAGCGTCAAAAGCTTCAGGTTATCCTATTGCAAAAATTGCAGCAAAGTTAGCCCTTGGCTATACTTTGGATGAGTTAAGCAATCAAATAACAAAATCTACTTCTGCATTGTTTGAACCTACTCTTGATTACGTAATTGTAAAAATACCAAGATGGAACTTTGATAAGTTTGAAGGATCCGACAGGACACTTGGATTACAAATGAAAGCAGTTGGGGAGGTTATGGGAATCGGAAGATCATTTCAAGAAGCACTTCATAAAGCAACACAGTCACTTGAGATCAAAAGAAATGGACTAGGAGCTGATGGAAAAGGCCATAAGGATTATAATACAATAATTAATAAACTTTCGAATGCTAGTTGGGATAGAGTTTTTGTAATATATGATGCAATTCAAGCTGGAATCTCTTTGGAAAGAATCTACGAAATTACAAAAATTGATATGTGGTTTCTTAAACAATATGAGGAGTTATATCAATTAGAGACAGAGATTTCAAAACTTAAAATAGATAATATTGAATATGATATTCTACTTGAAGCAAAACAAAAAGGATTTGCTGATAGACAAATTGCTTACATGTTAAACTGTCTCGAAAGTGAAGTACATAAAAAAAGACAAAAACTTGGTATAAATAGAGTTTATAAGTTAGTTGATACATGTTCTGCTGAGTTCCCTGCTCAGACACCGTACTATTATTCAACTTTTGAGGAGAAGATTAAGACTATAGACAACTTGGAATATTCTGAAAATGAAAGTGTTGTCTCAAAAAGAAAAAAGATTGTTGTACTAGGCTCTGGTCCAAATAGAATAGGTCAGGGAATTGAATTTGACTATTGTTGTGTTCATGGTGTATTAGCAGCGAGTGAATGTGGTTATGAGACCATAATGATTAATTGTAACCCTGAAACTGTTTCAACAGATTTTGATATATCAGATAAACTATATTTTGAGCCTGTTTTCTGGGAACATATATATGACATTATAATCCATGAGAAACCTGAAGGGGTAATTGTTCAGCTTGGTGGTCAAACTGCTTTAAAACTTGCTGAAAAACTTGATCGTTATAATATTAAAATTATAGGTACTGAGTTTAAATCACTTGATCTAGCTGAAGATAGAGGAAGTTTTTCAAACTTACTTAAAAAGCATAACATTCCATATCCAGAATTTGGAGTTGCTACAAGTGCTAAGGAAGCTGTTAAATTATCATCAAAACTTGACTTTCCTATTTTAGTAAGACCTTCATACGTTTTAGGCGGTCAGGGTATGAAAATTGTAATTAACAAAGAAGACTTAGAGGAACATGTTGTTGATCTACTTTCTAAAATACCTAATAACAAACTTCTTCTTGACCATTATTTAGATGGAGCTATAGAGGCTGAAGCTGATGCTATTTGTGATGGTGAAGATGTATACATTATTGGAATTATGGAGCACATTGAGCCATGTGGAATTCATTCAGGAGATTCAAATGCTACATTACCTGTCTTTAATCTTGGAGAATTTACTGTTAAACAGATTAAAGATTACACAAAAAAAATCGCTCTTGCTCTAAATACAGTTGGATTAATTAACATTCAGTTTGCCATTAAAGACGATAAAGTTTATATAATTGAAGCTAACCCGAGAGCTTCTAGAACTGTTCCATTTATATCAAAGGCTTATCAAGAACCATACGTAAACTTTGCAACCAAGGTCATGCTGGGCGAGAATAAGATAAAAGACTTTGATTTTAAACCGAGTCTCAAAGGTTATGCAATTAAACAACCCGTATTTTCCTTTAATAAATTTCCTGATGTAAATAAACAGCTAGGACCTGAAATGAAAAGCACTGGAGAAAGTATTCTATTTATTGATGACTTAAATGATGACTCATTTTTTGAACTATACTCTAGGAGAAAAATGTACCTAACTAAATAACTACTCTTTAAAAATAAATGGTAAATCATCAATATCCATGATTTGCTTTTTCTTTTCTTGATCTGTCTTAATCTCCCTACTTACTTCTCTATCTAAACCAGGTGACATTCCAATTGAATATATTTCACCGGAAATATGATCAAGTGCTTTCTTAAGCAATTTTTCATTATTATCTCCCAAAGTCCCGAGATTAGATATGCTTTCGAGTAAATAAAAGTCAGGTTCTAATCCATCATCGAAATCAGCAAAGCCAACTGAATTAGCAGTTTTTGTTACTATTGGTTGCATTGCATATCTATGATTTGGATTAATATCTCCATCATCATTTATATAATCTTTTACTGTAATAGATCCAGAATTCTTACCAACAGTGTAATCTCCAATATGTACAACGTCAATATATGGATTAAGGTTATTTATAAGCCCTTCACTAGAAGAGGCAGTTGATGAGGATGTTAGGATGTAGACTCTCTGCATTTGTAATGAATTTAAAGAAACCCCACCATCTAATTGACTCTTGAATCTACTAATAAAATTTTCTTGATTATCTCTAAATTGTTCAGTGACTTTTGAATTAAATACTCTTTTTGAATAGATCTCATTTGGAAATTGACCTGTAATTAAAGAAGCTAAGATAGATTGAGTGTAAGTGCTACCTCCTGGATTATATCTTAGGTCTATTACCAACTCATCAATATTGTCATTTTTAAATTCTAAAAAAACATTATTAAGCTCTTGATTGTAATCATTACCCTCAGATTCAACAACTCCAACAAATTGGTTATACATTAGGTATCCAATTTTAGAATTATTTAGATTAATAGTCTTATTTATGTATATAGGGCTTTGAACTAAGACAGTTTTTACAAGATTGAAACTATTATTATCAGCATATAATGTTGCACAATTATCTGTATTATCATAGTCTAAAGTTGCTGTTCCAATAGAGTAGGAGGTTCCTTCTCCATATAAAAGATCTCTATAATTATCTCTGTTCATTTTAGTACCATCTATTGTATTAAAGTACATTCCTCTTTCTACCCCTTTTGTTTCTGCATCTGAATTTTTTTGGACATATTTCACATAACCAAATACATCAGTATTGTTACATTCAACAAAAAGACCAAATTCCATTCCATTTGATAATTCAATTCCTTGCAGAAGATTCTCTAACTCTTCATAATCATCCTGAATCCAACTGAACCTATCATCGGGATGTTTTAATGAGCTAAAAAAATCAGCAGGCTCATTTTTATCTAAAAAGGCCTCATATGCCTCAGCATTATTAGTTTTATTATCTGAGAGATCAGGAACATTTTCTTGCCAATAATACCAATAGTTAAGACCCTCCCAAATAAAATCATTAATCTCAAGCTTCAGTTCTCTCTCTTGGTCTATTATGCTCATTTCATCTGAAATATTTTCTGAAGCGTCTTTACTACAGCTTACAAAAATTATTAAACAAGTAATTATGTGTATATATGTATTTTTCATTTAAATTCCGGTATAGTTGTATGGGGTTATTTGTTTTAATTCATTCTTGATTTTTGTTTCAATCTTAAGTTTATCGATGAATTCATGTAGAGACTTTTTGTCTACTTTAAAATTATTTCTTGTTAGCTCTTTCATTATTTCATAGGGTTCAGGATAGCCTTCTCTTCTTAAAATAGTTTGAATTGCTTCAGAAATAACAATCCAATTATTTTCAATGTCATTATTAATTCTATCTTCATTTACATATATTTTTTTAAGCCCTTTTATTATAGAAAAAAATGAAATTATTGAATGTCCAAAAGGAACTCCAATATTTCTTAAAACAGTACTATCACTAAGATCTCTTTGAAGCCTAGATTTAGTTAATTTATTTGAGAAAAAATTGAATGTTGAGTTCGCTAATCCTAAATTACCCTCTGAGTTTTCAAAATCAATTGGATTAACTTTATGTGGCATCGCTGACGAGCCCACTTCACCTTTAATTATTTTTTGTTTAAAATAATCATGAGAGATATAGGTCCATATATCAACACACATATCTAAAAGTATGTTATTAATTCTTCTGCAATTATCACATAAAGCAGCAAAAGAGTCGTAATGTTCAATTTGTGTAGTGGGAAATGAATAATTAAGTTCTAAGTCTTTTTCAATAAACTCCTTTGCAAATTTTTTCCAGTCTATATTTGGATATGCAACTTTATGAGCATTAAAATTTCCAACCGCTCCTGCAAATTTTGCACTATTAGGGATTTTATTTAAATCTAGTAATTGGTTATTAATCCTTGTCCAAAAAACCTTAAACTCTTTTCCAAGTTTTGTTGGAGATGCAGGCTGTCCATGAGTTCTAGAAATAATAGTTATATCTTTTAATTCATCAGCTTTATTATATATTTCTTGATGTAATTCTTTAATTACAGGAATATATACCTCTTTGATAAAGTCTTTAATAGAAAGTGGGATCGCAGTATTATTTATATCTTGAGATGTTAATCCAAAATGTATAAATTCTTTGAATTTACCAATTCCAAGATCTTCAAATTTTTGTTTTAAATAGTATTCAACGGCTTTAACATCATGATTAGTTGCTTTCTCAATTTTTTTAATTTCAGATGCATCATTATTTGAAAAACTTAAATAAATATTTCTTAAAACATCAAATTTATTTTTATCAAATTTATTAAGCTGAGGTATACCAAGTCTGCATAATGAAATAAAGTATTCTATTTCAACTTTTAAACGGTAAAAAATTAAACCCTTTTCACTAAAATATTTGCTAAGAGTTTTTGTTTTTTCAATATATCTACCATCTACAGGGCTAATAGAATTTAAATTAAAATCACTCATTATGTAAAGATACGTTAACTAGTCTGTATATTAAAATTCGAGAAGCTTGTATTCATCATAACATTCATTAATAGCTTCCATAATTTGAAGATCGTTCGCTTGAGTAATAAAATTATCTGAAAAATTACAGTTTCGTAAAATTTCATCGATTTCACTCTTATCAACTCCCAACAACTGAACTAAAACCTCTCTATCAAATTTAGTTGAAAGTAAATTTTTAATCTCGTTATCTTCTCGGATCAATCTTAGTTTTTCCATTTTGCTTGATTTCTTTCGAAAAAGATTATTTAAAAAATCTGCAGGATTAAAAATCGATCCAATGATTTTTGAAAGTCCAGATCTTGATCTTCTTCCAGCTTCGTATCCAATGTTTGGTAGCCCAACGATCTGATATCTATTAGAAGTATTAACTGGAGCATTTTTTACATCTATCTCTAAATACCCTGTCAGTTGATATGGTCTTACTATAATTTCTTCTAGAGCAAATGCAAGTTCTGTTAGCTCAATTGTGTTATCATCAAACTTTATTAAGTCGTTTGTTACAACAATTTTCAATGATTTATATCCTATGTAAGAAAAATATAAAGTATCATTAACCTTAGCTTCAATGGAAAAGTCTCCATTCTTATTAGTTATAGATCCTTTAACCTTATTTAGATTGAGAACATGTACATTCTGTAATGTTGTTTTGCTAGTCTCACTTTGCACTTTGCCAATAACAATATTATTTTCTTGAGAGAAAGTTATATTCGTTAATAAAATAGCAAGAAATATTATTATCTTTTTCATTGGGCTAATTGCTAAATTAGAAAGAATATCTTATAATTAACTATGAATTACTATGCAGATGTAATACTTCCACTCCCCTTAGAAGGAACTTTTACATATCATATCTCTGAAAAACAATATAATCAGTTTGATATTGGGCATAGAGTTGCTGTTAGTTTTGGAAAAAGAAAAATTTACACAGGTATAATTAAAGAGATACATAATAATAAGCCAACTCAATATGAAACCAAGCCAATTGAATTTGCATATGATAAAAGTTCTTTTATATCAGAGTTACAAATAAATTTTTGGGTCTGGATGTCAAAATACTATTTTACAACTCTTGGTGATATATTAAAAGCGGCAGTCCCTTCAACTTTTCTTCTTGAAAGTGAAACAGTAATTGTAAAGAAAGAAATTACTGATAAAATTAAAGATAATATGAGTGGTGATGAATTTCTAATATATGATGCACTTGATTCAAATAGTCTTAAAATAAATGAAGTATCAGACATTTTAGATAAAAAAAATATCTTCCCAACTATTCAAAATATGATTCTTAAAGATATCATTGAATTTAACTTTCAAATTAACGAAAAGTATTTGCCCAAGTTTTTAAATGTAATCTATCTTAATGATAATCTTATCGATGAAAATAATGTTAAGTCCACCTTAGATATATTAAATAGGTCACCAAAGCAAAAAGAAGTTTATTTAAAAATATTAAGTAGGGTAAAGCCAAACGAATATATATCAGTGAATGATTTAAAAAATATTATTTCGTTTTCTGATACATCAATCAAAGGTTTAGTAAAGAAAAAATTAATAACTATTAAAAAAATTAAAGTAGAAAGGAACACTCTAAATATAGAACAAGAGGTAAGCAATAACAACTTAACAGAAACTCAAAAAAAGGTTGTATCGAATATATTAAAACAATTTAGAGACAAGAATGTTGTCTTGCTAGATGGTGTAACATCTTCAGGGAAAACAGAGGTTTACATAAAAATAATTAAAGATTTTATAGATAATGACAAACAAGTACTCTACTTACTTCCTGAAATTTCTTTGACTACACAAATTATTCAAAAATTAAAAAATCGTTTTAGTAATAATATATCTGTATTTCACTCAAAGTATTCTCTCAATGAGAGAACAGAAGTTTGGAAAAATATTAAAGAAAATAAAAGTAAAATTGTAGTTGGGGCAAGATCTTCAGTTTTTCTACCTTTTAAAAATTTGGGTCTTATAATAGTAGATGAAGAACATGAAACATCATATAAACAACAACAACCATCACCTAGATATAATGCAAGAGACTCAGCTATTTATCTTTCAAAGATTTATAAATCAAAAATTATTTTAGGTTCTGCGACTCCTTCAATTGAATCTAGTTTCAATTCATTAAATAAAAAATATGGGTATGTGAAGTTGGAAAAAAGATATGGCGATCTTGAAATGCCAGAAATATCAACTATTGATATGAGAACCGAAAATAAGCATGAATTAAATTCGATTTTCTCAATTAAACTAATTGATGAGATCGATAAAGCAATTAAGTCAAAAAAACAGGTAATATTGTTTAGAAATCGAAGAGGTTACTCTCCACAGTGGTTGTGTAACTCTTGTGGACAGAATGTAAATTGTGATAACTGTGATGTTAGTTTGACGTATCACTCCTCATCTGATAAATTAAAATGTCATTATTGTGGATTTTCAATTAAAGCTAGTATTAAGTGTAACTACTGTGGGTTTGATACTATGGGTTATAAAGGAGATGGAACTCAACAAGTTGAAGAGTCAATTAAAGAAATTTTTCCAAGACTTAGAACAAAAAGAATGGATTGGGACACAACAAGAGGAAAAAAATCCTTTGAGAAAATAATTAATTCTTTTTCTAATAACGAAGTAGATATATTAATAGGTACACAGATGGTAACTAAAGGTTTGGATTTTCAGAACGTAAGTCTCGTAGGAGTTTTAAATACTGACCACTTCCTTAACTTTCCTGATTTTAGAGCTCATGAGAAAGCTTTTCAAATTTTAACTCAAGTTGCAGGGAGGTCGGGAAGATCAGGAGAAAGAGGTAAAGTTTTATTGCAAACTTATCAACCTGAGCATCCAATAATAAAAAATGTCATTAATTATGAGTATAATAAAATGTTTAAAAGTCAATTGCTAGAGAGAAAAGATTTTAAATATCCTCCATACACAAGATTAATAAGAATTACCCTCAAAGATAAAAGCTTTGAAAAGATAAATGAATCAGCAGATTGGGTTAATAATTTATTGAGAAGTAATTTTGAAGGTATTATTCTTGGCCCTGTTTTTCCAGAAATTTCAAGAATAAAAAATAAATATCACAAAGAGTTCTTAATTAAATTGAGGAGTCTAGAGGAATTAAACTCTTTTAGATTTAAGCTGCAATTTGTCATTAAGAGTTTTCAAGCAATTTCTAAGTTTAGAACAGTAAAAATAGTCATTGATGTTGATCCAATTTAGTAAATACTTTACTAGAAATAAATTTGGCAGATTATATTTAATAACCTAATTTTGCGGCCTAAGATTTTAAGATGAAAAATTACGAAACTGTATTTATATTAAACCCAGCTTTATCAGAAGAGCAAGTCGAGAAAGCTGTAGATAAATATGAAAAGTACCTTAAATCAAATGGTGCTAAAATTATTAATAAAGAAATTTGGGGTCTTAAAAAGTTAGCTTATACTATTGAAAACAAGAACAGCGGTTTCTACAATTTATTAGAATACACTGCTTCACCAGAGATTGTTTCCTCATTAGAGTTGGACTTTACAAGAGATGAAACAATTATGAGGTACTTAACAGTTACTCTTGATAAGCATGCTATTGCTTGGGCAGAGAAAAGAAAAAATAGAACAACAAAAAAAGCTAGTTAGTTATGGCACGCATTGAAGAACAATCAAAAATAAAAAATGAAGGAGAAATAAGATATCTCTCACCTTTAGATATTAATACTTCTAAGGCTAAGAAATATTGCATGTTTAGAAAATCAGGAATTAAATATGTTGACTATAAAGATCCAGACTTTCTTAATAGATTTATCAATGAACAAGGAAAGATTCTACCAAGAAGACTAACAGGAACATCATTAAAATATCAAAGAAAAGTTTCAACCGCCGTTAAAAGAGCTAGACACCTTGCTCTCTTACCTTATGTTGGGGATTTATTAAAGTAAATATGGATATTATATTAAAAGAAAATGTAGCTAACGTAGGCTTCAAAGACGAAATTGTGACAGTCAAAGCTGGTTTTGGTAGAAACTTCTTAATACCAACTGGAAAAGCTATACTCGCTACTGATTCTGCAAAAAAAGTTCTTGCTGAAAATTTAAAGCAAAAAGCATTTAAAGAGAAGTCAATCATCGATGAAGCTGAAAAAATGGCGAAAAAAATATCAAAATTAAATCTCAAAATATCTGCTAAAGTTGGTCCTGATGGTAAGCTCTTTGGTTCAATCTCAAATGCTGATGTTGCTAAAAGCCTTCTCGACAAAAAAATAGAAGTTGTTAAAGAAAATATTTCAATTCCTGGTAAATCGATAAAAAGAATCGGAAATTATACTGCTAGTATTAGACTGCACAGAGAAGTATCAACTCAATTAAATTTTGAGCTTGAGCCAGAAAAGAAATAATTTCATAACTTTAATACTTACTTGATTATCAAATAAACTTTTGATGTCTCAAAAACTTAATACACCAAAGGGTACACGAGATTTTTATTCTTTAGAATTAAAAAAAAGAGAATACATGCTCAATGTTTTAAAAAACTGTTTTAGAACATTTAACTTTTTTGAGATTCAGACACCATCTTTTGAGAATTCATCCACCCTAAATGGAAAATATGGGGATGATGAGGATAACCTGATGTTTAAAATTCTCTCCTCGGGAGATAAAATAAAAAAAGCTGATGTTAATGCATTGAAAGAAAATAAGCTATCAAAGTTTGCTAATTCACTTTCTGATAAGGCTTTAAGATATGATCTAACAGTACCACTATCAAGATTTGTTACTCAAAATTTAAATAATCTCTCATTTCCATTTAAAAGGTTTCAGACTCAATTAGTTTGGAGAGCTGATAGACCTCAGAAAGGAAGATATCGAGAATTTCTTCAATGTGATGTGGATATAATTGGCGAAAAAAATTATTTAAATGAAGTTGAATGTATTCAAGTTTATAACTCTGTTTTTAGTCGATTAAATATGCCCAAGGTAAATTTGAGAATAAATAATAGACTAATTTTAGAGGGAATTTCTAAGCTGATGAACTTAGATAATTTATATGAGTTAGCTACTGTTCTTGATAAGACAGATAAAATTGGAGTTAATGGTGTAATTGAAGAGCTATCTAAAAAAGGTATTTCTGATAATTCAATAAATGAACTAAAGTATTTTCTTGATGTTAAAGGTTCAAATAAAGAAAAGATTGAAATATTAAAATCTAGATTTCAATTGAATGGGATCAGCATAGATGGAATTGATTTAATTGAAAAAATAATTGATACTTCACAGAATATAGAACTTAGTAATATTGATCTAGTTCTTGACTTTACTCTTGCCAGAGGTCTAAGTTACTACACCGGGACTATTCTTGAGGTGTCTTCTCCTGATAAATTTAATATAGGTTCGATAGGTGGAGGGGGCAGATATGATAATTTAATTCAAGAGAATAACCCAAAACTAAGTGGCTTTGGAATTTCTTTTGGGTTCGACAGGATATATTTAATACTAGATGAACTAAATTTATTCCCAAGTAAATTTAATTCGTCAAAATCTTATTTGTTTATAAATTTTGGATTAGACATAACTAATGATTTATTAATTATAATTAATAAGTTAAGATCTAAAAATGTCACTTGTGAGCTATACCCTAGCAATATTAAAATAAAAAAACAGATGGATTATGCTAACCAAAATGATTTTGATTATGTAATAATTATAGGTCAAGAGGAGTTAGATAATAACAGCTTTAAATTAAAGGATATGAAAAGTGGGAAAGAAACATCTCACAGTTTTGATAAAATAATCAACGAGATAGATAGCCTTAGTTAAAGTGATTATACCATTTTTTAAAAGGTCTTTCTATTAAACTAATAAATTTAGAGTTCTGTATTTCATTTAAATCAGTATCAACCCCATATATAATTTTACTTTTATTTAATTCTAGGTATGTTCCAAAAAGCCTATCCCATATTGAAAAAATATTACCATAATTTGAATCAGTATATGGAAGTTCAAAATGATGATGAACTTTATGCATATTAGGGGATACAATTATGTAGCTAAGTAATTTATCAACTCTGTCAGAAATTTGAATATTAGCATGATTAAATTGAGATGCAATTACTGATAAAGATTGGTACATTAAAACTAAACCGATTGGTGCTCCAGCTAAAAATATCCCAATAAGAGTAAATAGAAACCTTATAACACTTTCTAAAGGATGATGTCGATTAGCGGTAGTTGTATCAACTTTTTGATCAGTATGATGTACTATATGAATATACCATAATAATTTAACTTTATGTTGAACCAAATGTGGAAGATAAGCTCCAATAAGATCTAAAATCAGAATACCCACAAAAACATTTACTATAGTTGAAGAATTAAGTAAATGAATAATCCCAAATTTATTATCATTTGTCCAATCAGAGGCAAAGACTAAAATAAATGCAAGAAAAAAATTTACAATAATTGTTGTTAATGTTAAAAGAAAATTTGGAACAGAATGTTTCCATTTACTATAATTGAGAAATTTTAAGGGAACTATACCTTCTATCACCCAGAAAAAAGTAATACCAGATACAAGTATAAGCGCTCTTCCTGTAGATGAGATGTTTTCAAATAATAATAATAAATTATCCATACTAGTTATCTTCAGAACCGTCTCTGTTAGGTATTCTTAGGCTTGGCCACTCATCTCTTTCACCAGTTAATGGGTTGATTGGTAGAATTCTTCTGTCCCTAGGCATCAATTCTTCCTCTTCGCTAGCCAAGTATGTAAGAATAGCAACAAGAATAACATTGTCTCTAACATCATCAAAAATTATTTTATCATAAGTATCTCTATTAGTATGCCAAGTGTAAAAGTATTTACTTTTCCCACCATAGGAAAAATCTAATGATGTTAGATTGAAACCAGGTACTCCAGATGAAACAAAATTTCTCCAATCAGAAGATCCACCTGCTCTTACCATAACTCCATTTGATTCTTTTTGAAATAAAGGGATGGGTACACCAGGAAAATCAGTCTCAATTTCATCTCTAATTTCAGATGGAACATATCTCAACCATTCACCTATAAATCTATAAGATTCAGTGAATCCATGTCCACTAATTTGAGTTGTTCTTCCTGTTCCGTTATCCTGATTGAAAAGTGCCTGAAGATTATTTACAATTTCAGGATTATCCTCTACGAATGCACTTGACCCGTTTAAACCTTGTTCTTCAGCTCCCCAGTGACCAGCAATAATTGTTCTTTTGGGATTTGGGTAGATTTGCTTTAATATTCTCATTGCTTCCATCATTACTATAGTTCCTGTTCCATTATCAGTTGCACCTGTTCCTCCTCCAGTGGTATCAAGATGTGCTGAGAGTATAATATATTCATTAGGTTTTTCTGTACCTTCTATTCTAGCTAAAGAATTATAAGTAGGAACTTTACCTAATTCTTTAGATTGAATATTAAGATTCACAGTAGGCTTTTGATCATTTTCGGCTAATCTGTATAGTAGTCCAAAATCCTCCATGCTTACATCAACAGTAGGAGTATTTGGGCTGATACCAAAATAACCTGGACTAAAAATTGTATTAGTTCCGAATCCACCTCTCCAACCACTAGTAATTATTGAAGATGGCTTAGCATCTTCAATTGCTTTGATCATATCTCTATATGCATAACCAGTTTTTCTAAAATTTCGTGCCTGTCTACTCCTTTTGGTAAGTCTAAACTTTCTAATTTCTTCTAAGGTCTTTTTCTTAGCCCATCTCTCAATATCATAATCTGGTCTTCCTGAAATATCAGGTTCTCCAAATAAGATATGTTTACCTCTAATTGTTTTTAACCATGAGTTAAAAACTTCCTTAGATTCAAAAGGAATAGTTACTACTTCTCCTAATTCACCATTCTTTTTTGTGCTTGCACTCCAAGAGAGTTGTTGACCTTCAAGCGATTTTACCCATGGAGACATCATATCAATGTGGCTTATACCTCTTTCCCATGCTCTCCACTGACCAAACTGCTCATTTTCAGCGTTAATTCCCCAACTTTCATACTTATCAACCACCCAATCATGAGCCTTTTGCATTTGAGGAGTTCCAGTTAATCTTGGACCAATTTGGTCAATTAATTCATGTGCTAAGATTTCAAGTTTAGAATTACTGTTTGCTTCAGTTACAATTTGATTAATTATTTGAAGCTTGTCCTGAGAAAAGGAGTAATTAATAAATAAAAAGCTTAATATTAATACCAAAATTTTTTTCATACCATAAACATTTTTTGTAGATCAAATATAAGTAAATACTTAAATTACAGATGTTAAAAGAATTCCAAAATGAATATATTTATAAAAACTTAACTGATCATGAAAAAAGATTTTAGATTATTATTATTATTATTAGTTCTATTATTATTTAATTTTTCTTTCTCACAAGAAAAAGCTAATGATAAAGACGATAAGAAAGAAAAAACTAACAAAAATTTACCTATTAAAGCTGAAAGGTTCTATGACTTAAAGACTGATACCGGTACATGGATGTCTCTTGATGTTAGTCCTGATGGACAAAAAATTATATTTGATTTGTTAGGTGACTTGTATACGATTCCAATCACTGGGGGAAAAGCTAAAAGGATTACTATGGGTATGGCTTTTGATTCTCATCCAAGGTTTTCTCCGGATGGAAATTCAATTGTATATACAAGTGATAAAAGTGGAAATGTAAATGTATGGACTAGAGATTTAAAAAGAAATGACTCACTTCAAATAACTAAAGGAAAAGATAATCAAACAGCATTTGCAGATTGGTCAAAAGATGGAGATTATATAATAGCCTCAACAGGGTTTAGAAATCTGAAATTACATATGTATCACAAAGAGGGTGGTTCTGGTGTTCAATTAGTAGGTGAGCCCTCTTCCTTAAAGATTGTTCAGCCTGAAGTTAGCCATGATGATAGATATATTTGGTATGCAGAAAGAAGAAACTCTTGGCAATATAATGCTAGTTTTCCTCAGTATCAAATATCCAAATACGATAGAGAAACAGGACAAACTAAAAGAGAAACTTCAAGGTTTGGATCTGCATTTACGCCAACATTATCTCCAAATGGAAAATGGCTTGTATATGGAACTAGATTTGAGGATAAAACAGCCCTGAGAATTAGGGATTTAAAAACAGGCGAAGAGAAATGGCTTGCATTCCCTGTTCAAAAAGATGATCAAGAATCTCAAGCAACCTTAGGTGTTTTGCCAAATATGTCATTTACTCCAGACAGTAACTACCTTATTGTTTTTTATAGAGGAAAAATTAATAAAATATCTATTTTGAATGGTACTTCATCTGAAATACCGTTTGAGGTTGATGAAATAGTTGAAGTTGGACCTGAACTTAAGTTTGACTATGCAATCTCAGATGATAAGACAATGAATGCGACTCAAATTAGAGATGCTAAAATTTCTCCAGATAAATCTAAAATTGCATTTACAGCAGTTAATAAGTTGTATGTAATGGATATCAATACTAAAGAAATGAACATGCTAACTGAGTTTGTTGATGAAACTATTGAAGCAATGCCTGCATGGAGTCCAGATGGAAGAGAAATTGCTTTTGTTACCTGGAATAACAAATTTGGAGGTTCAATTTATAAGATAAGATCAGATGGTAGAAGAGGTCCAGTCCTTTTAACTCAAAGTCAAAATTTAAAGGAAAAAGGAGTCTTTACTTACCCTGTCTGGAATGAATCTGGGGATAAAATTGTATTTATAATGGGTGATGAAGGAAGTTATAAAGAAAGTTATGGTCCATATGCCTTTAAATCTAGTGATAAATTGATGTGGATATCTTCAAATGGAGGTAAGCTTAATTATATAGATGACTCTAAAGGTAGGTCTTACCCTCATTTTGTTAAAGGTGAAGATAGAATTTATCTCTACAGTTCAAGAAATGGATTAGTGTCAATTAAATGGGACGGATCTGATGAAAAGAAAATTGTAAAAGTAACAGGAATTACAACTTATAGTTCCAAAACACCATCAACAGCAAGTGTTGTTATGATATCACCTAATGGTAGAGAAGGACTTGCTAAGGTTAGTAACAATATATATAGTTTTACAATTCCATACACAGGCAAGGAGTCGCTAAAAATATCTTTATCTAATCCAAAATTTTCTTCATTTCCTTCTAAAAAGTTAACTGAAATAGGAGGTGAATTTCCTTCATGGGATAATGACTCTGAGAGTATCTACTGGTCATTAGGCTCTTCTTTTTTCTCATATAACTTAAAAGATTCCGAAGAGTTTGATGAAAAAATGAATAATAAAGATAAAGAACAAACTGAAGATGAAAAGAAAAAAGAAGATTTAGCAGAGGAAATTGCAAAACTAAATCCAGAGTTAGCCAAAGAATTAGAGAATGATAAAGCTGAAGAAAAATTTTTAGCTGATGAATTAGAGGTTATAGTAAAATTAGATAGAGATATACCTGAAAGCTCAATTTTACTAAAAAATGCCAAGATAATTACTATGAATGGAGATGAGATCATAGAAAATGGTCAAATATATATAGTCAATAATCGTATCAAAGTAGTAAGTGAAAATCAAATAAAAATAGATGAATCTACTGAGGTTATTGATTTAAATGGAAAAACTATTTTACCAGGTTTTGTTGATACTCATGCACATATGAGACCAAGTTGGGGTCTACAGAAGAATCAACCTTTCTCATATGCAGCAAATTTAGCATACGGCGTTACAACAACTAGAGATCCTCAAACAGGCACTACAGATGTTCTTACTTACAGTGATATGGTTGATACAGGTAGAATATTAGGGCCAAGAGTATATTCAACCGGTCCTGGTGTAGGTTATTGGGGGTATAATTTCAAAAGTTTAGATGAAGCAAAAGATGCTCTTAAACAATATTCAAAGTATTATAATACTAAAACTATTAAAATGTATAGGGCAGGAAACCGTCAACAAAGACAATGGATATTAATGGCTGCTAAAGAACAAAATATAATGCCAACTACAGAGGGTGCTTTAGACCTTAGATTAAACCTTACTGAGACTATAGATGGTTATCCTGGTCAAGAACATAATCACCCAATATATCCAGTTTATAAAGACTTAATTGGTCTTACTGCGTTTACTAAAAAAGCATATACACCTACATTACTAGTAACTTACGGTGGCCCTTGGGCTGAAAATTATTATTATGCGACAGAAGATGTTAACAAAGACAAAAAACTAAATTATTTTACTCCAAAAATGGAAGTTGAATCAAAGACTCGAAGAAGAAGTGCAGGATGGTTTATGGAAGAAGAATACACTTTTCCTGAATTAAGTGTATTTGTAAAAGATCTTGTTGAAGCTGGTGGTATAGCAGGTGTTGGTTCCCATGGCCAACTTCAAGGTCTTGCATATCATTGGGAATTATGGAGCATGGCAGCGGGTGGAATTTCTAATCATGATTTGCTTAGAGTATCTTCAATAATTGGAGCTTATGCAATTGGACTAGACAAAGAATTAGGCTCAATAGAGAGTGGTAAGCTAGCTGACCTAGTTATTCTAGATAAGGATCCTCTTCGAAACATTAAGAATTCCAATTCAATTAAAATGGTTATGAAAAATGGAAGATTATATAATGCTGATAATTTAGACCAAATTTATCCTTTAAAAGAAAAAGCAAAAAACTTTGATTGGCAAGAGGAAGGGCCAAATTCACTTCCTGGTATCAACAAATAAAAATTATGAAAAAAATTATTTTACTCAATCTTCTATTTATAAGCTCACTATTTTCCCAAGATTATTATTTTGAAAAATACGCACCCTTCGATGAAGATATCCAGTCTCCAGAAGAGTTTTTAGGTTATCCTATAGGTGAAATGCATACTAGACATGATCTAATTGTTTCTTATATGACATATCTATCTAATGCTTCTGATAAAGCAGATATGTTTAGTTATGCAACATCATATGAAGGTAGAAAATTGATCTATTTGATAGTAAGTTCACCTGAAAAAATCAATAATATTGATGAAATTAGGAAATCACATCTTTCATATATAAAACCAGATGATGAAAATTATAATGAATTAACTAAACCAATAGATCTACCAGTAATTATAAATCTTGGATATAATGTTCATGGAAATGAACCTTCTAGTTCTGAGGCTGCAATGCTTACTGCTTATACGCTAATTAGCTCTAAATCAAAAGAAGTTCAAAACTACTTAGAGAATTCTATAGTATTAATAGATCCTACAATTAATCCAGATGGAAGAGATAGACATACTCAGTGGGTAAACAGTTATAAAGGTTCACCTCTTGTTGATGATCCTCAAGATGCAGAACATAATGAATATTGGCCAGGTGGAAGAACAAATCATTATTGGTTTGA
>TARA_B100001057_G_C22871605_1_pt1 | contig 19888 bp, 20 predicted proteins | sample TARA_B100001057 | Tara Oceans TARA_B100001057 (sample SAMEA2621839) | marine metagenome | biome: marine biome (ENVO:00000447); feature: surface water layer (ENVO:00002042); material: "saline water (ENVO:00002010), including plankton (ENVO:xxxxxxxx)" | depth 5 m
TTTAAAAAAAAATTTTTTAATTAAGTAGAATTTTACATAATGTTAAAGTTAATTATAAATTAATATGTCAATTAAGTTAATTTTACAATCATTATGAGAAGCAAAAGAATTGAATTAATTGTTTTAACATCATTTGATAGCTTAGATGTTATCCAATCTCAATATATGAAACTTTTCTTGAAAATTAAAAAAAATGTTAAAGTATCTTTCATTAACATCTCTAATTTAGGAATATTTAATATTGGGAAAATTAAAAAATTTAGTAATTCTAATAAATTAAGATTAGATCAAAAAAATCCACTTTCATTAGATGAGTTTAAGAAGATAATTAATAAAAAGAAAAATAATAGTAAGTTAATTTTTATGGATAATATTCCAAGAAGATATAATTTTTTTTATTTATTTTTTTTTATTAAAAATTTAAATATTCCAAACATAGTAATAGCTAATTTAGGAAACATTCAACCACCTTCTTACTATTATAAAATAAATTTTTTTAACTTTATAAATATTTTTTTACAGAGAAAAATTCCTAGAATAATTTATTATATCTTAGCAATCATTAATATTTTTCCAAAGGTAAGTATTCTATTTCTATCAAATAAAAAGATATTTGATATATTGAAAAAAAAAGAAAATCATTTTTTTTCTAGAATAAAAAAAGTGATATTATTAAATTCAATTCAAGATACTCAAAGTAAAAATTTGGGAAAGAAATTTATTCTTCTTATAGAAAAAGACATTAAATACCTTGTAAAATATAAAAAATATAAGTTAAATATAAATGATGTTGAGTATAAAGAGCATTTTAGAAATAATTATCAACTATTGAAAAGATTATCAAAATATTACAAAAAAAAACCAATAGTATCAATTCATCCAAATTATGATTACAATTTTATACAAAAACAATTTAAAGAAATAAAAGTAGTCAAAGGAAATACAAAAAAATTTATCGAAGCTTCTTTTTTAATTCTTTTTTTTGATAGTAGTGTGATTATTCACGCAATTAATAAAGGTAAAAAAATTGTTAATTTAAAGTCAGATCTATTTGATAAAAAAAAATTTAGAACTGATATTTACAACCGATATTTAAAAATATTAACAATTCCCAATTCTATAAAGAATATAAATATGAAGAAATTAGATAATTACTTAGAAAAAAGAAATTCCTATGGTAAATTTTCGAAAACATATATAAATCCTGCAAATAATGGACAAATTACAAAAAAATTTTTAAATTGTATCAAGAGTATTTAAAAAATGAAAATTAATTTTGGAGCAGGAAGAAACTGGCAAAAAGAAAACTGGTCTATAGTTGATCATAATATAAAAAAAAAAGATCCCAATTCAATACTATTTAAAAATTTAAAAATTTTTTGTAAAGATAACACTGTAGATGTAATCTATGCGTCACATGTATTTGAGCACATAAGTCATTATGAATTACCTTTAATAATTTCAGAATTAAATAGAATATTGAAAAAGAATGGAGTGCTGAGAATTGCTATTCCAGATCTAGAAAAAATTTGTAAAGCGTATGTAAAAAAAGATAAAAAGTTTTTTTCTAAAATTTTAAAAGAAAGTAAAAATCCAAGACTTGACTTAGGACCTGGTGGCACTCTCATGAATTTTATAATTTCACCTGGCCAGGATACCTTGTTATTTGATAAAAAAATGGAGAGATTCATAGGTGGGTATGCTCATGTTTATGCATATGATTTTTTGATGATGTCTAAAATATTAAAAAAACTTGGATTTAGAGTTAAAAAATCGTCATTTTGTAAATCAAAATTAAAAGAACTTAGAATTCCACTTCATGTAAAAGGATTGAAGCCAATTTATCAAAATATGAATAAAAGTTTTTATAAAAAAAATAAACTTATTCATAAACAAGTTAAAGGTGGATACAAAACTAATTTTAAACTTACTGGCTTTGATAAAGATCCAGTTCAAACTCTATTCATAGAAGCAAAAAAAGTAAGATATGTAAACAAAACTAAAGCTAACAAAATTTTTAATTATTCAAAATTAAATTATAATAGGTACTCAAAATCCATCTTATTTGACACCACTATAAAAAAGAAAATAAACAAATATAAAATAAAACTTACTGAAGATCTTTTGTATTGAAAAAGAAATCTTTCTATCTTAAGAATATTAATGCTCAAAAAAAATATCAAACTTAAAAAACCCTTTCTAATTGCCGAAATAGGAATAAATCATAATGGCTCTTTAAGCCTTGCAAAAAAATTAATTGATTTAGCAAAAATGCATGGTTTTGATGCTGTAAAATTTCAAAAAAGAAATCCCGAAATTTCAACACCTGACTACTTAAAAGATACAATGCGATCAACTCCTTGGGGTGAATTAACTTACTTAAAATATAAAAAGAAAATTGAGTTTGGTTTTAAAGAATTCAAAGAAATAGACAGATATTGTAAACAAAAAAAAATTATTTGGTTTGCCTCGGCTTGGGACATAGAAAGTCAAAATTTTTTGAAGAAATTTAATTTAAGATATAATAAAATAGCCTCTGCCATGCTTACTAACTTCAAGTTAGTTGAGGAAATAGCCAAAGAAAAAAAAAAAACATTTATATCAACTGGCTTAGCAACTTTAAAAGATATTGAAAAATGTGTAAAAATTTTTAAAAAATATAAATGTAAATATATATTGTTTCACTGTGTTTCAGCTTATCCATGTCCCCCAGAGAAGCTTAATTTAAATACTATAATAACTCTTAAAAAAAAATTCAAATGCGATGTTGGTTATAGTGGTCATGAAACTTCTGTATCACCCACTATTTTGGCGTATTATTTAGGTGCAAATTATATTGAACGTCATATTACACTTGATAGAAGTATGTGGGGTACTGATCAATCAGCTTCGTTATCAGAACCTGGGATTAAAAATTTGACGAATATAATTAATAAAACTAAAAAAATTTTTGGTAATGGCAAAAAAGCATTTTCTAAAGATGAAAAAAATTTGTTAAAAAAATTTAAGTATTGGTAAATTAATTATAAATTTTATTTAAACTTTTTTTCAATTTTCTTTTATATTCTGATATTTTTTTATTATCGTATTTTGATTTTGCCCCTTTAAAGCTTAAAACTAGACCTATTCTATCTTTATTAGATTTATTACTGTAACTTCCATGTATTATTTCACAATTGTGAATTATAATATCTCCAACATTTACATTTGGATAAACTTTTTTATATTTTAAATTATTTAATACATTATCAGAAATTTTTTGCGAAGTACCTTTAGCATATGATAGCTCGTGATTAATGGTTCCAAGATTTTGTGAATTTTTTAAATAGCAAATTCCACCATTTAATTTAGAGGCATTTGAACATGCTATCCAAATGTTTATACCTTGGGCTCCGATAATGTTCCAGAAATAGTTATCTTGATGAAACGGAGTTTTCATTTTATTCTTTTTTGGTTTTAAAAAAAACTCTATATTTCTAAGTTGAGGTTTATCATTTAAAATCATCTTTGCTAAATTAGTTATTTTATGTGATTTTGAAATTTCAATAATATTACCCTTATTAAGAAAAGTATTTATATTATGAATTGTATTAAATTTTCCATTTGCTGTTTTGTGGTAATTTTTTCTAGATAATTTTGAGGCTTTGTGTTTTATAGTTTCTAATTCACTTAATACTTTTAATATCAGTTGCTTTTTAAATACTTTTCTAACAACAACAAAGCCATCTTTTTTATATTTTTCTAACAATAGATTTTGTTTCATAAATTATTATGTTAACTTTATTAAGCAAATAAACTTAAAAATTCAATAATAAATTAATGAAATTTCTAGCTATCGTAACTGCAAGAAGAGGATCAAAAACAATAAAAAATAAGAATATTAAAAAGATAGGAAAAAAAAGTTTAATTGAATTTACATTTAAAGAGTTAAATAAAACTTTCATTAAAGATAAGTATATTTTAACTGATTCCAAAGAAATCAAGAAAATCGCTAAAAGATATAGTATTAACACAGATTATGTTAGACCAAAAAATTTATCAAAAGATAATACCTCATCTATTGATACCATTTCTCATTTTTCACACTGGTATTTAAAAAAATCCAACTATGATGCGCTCATTTTGTTACAACCCACATCTCCACTTAGAATTAAAAAAGATATCCTAAATGCAGTAAATATTTTTAAGAAAAAAAAATATCAAAGTCTTTTTAGTGTTTCAAAATCTTTAGAGCACCCTTATGAAACTGTTGATCTAAAAAAAACAAATAAAATATATTATATATTTAAAGAAAGTTCAAAATATTATAGAAAACAAGATTACAAAATTAATTCATATTTTATTAATGGAGCGATATACATTGTTAAAAAAGAACTTATTAAAAAGAAACAAATGTATAGTAAAAAAAACCACGGGTTTTATATAATGCCTAAAATTAGATCAATTGACTTGGATGATATCGAAGATTTTGAGATTACAAAAAAATTATTAAAATGATGAAAATAGACTGGTCTGGTAGATCGCATAAATACACAGAAAAAGAAATTAGTATCTTATCAAATGTAATAAGAAATGCAGATCCTTTAACAGGAGGAAAATATTTAAAACTTTTTGAAAATAGCTTAAAAAATTTTCTTGGTAAAAGAAATGTTTTTGCGACATCATCAGCAGCTTCGGCAATTGAGTTAATTTCTATGCTTTGCCAAATTAAAGAAGGTGATGAAGTTATAATTCCAGGACATACTTATTGTGCGACTGCCATACCTTTTGCAAGAAATGGGGCAAAAATAATTTGGTCTGATATAGAGTTGAAAACTAGAGTGGTATCTTTAGAGGATATATTGAAGAAAATTACAAAAAAAACTAAGGTAATTGTTGTTGTACACCTATATGGATATGCTTTTGATGTTGTTGAATTAAAAAAGAGAGTAAAAAAAAAAAATAAAAAAATAATTATTGTAGAAGATTGTGCACAAGCATTTGGAGCAAAAATAAAAAAATTAAACGTTGGCACAATAGGTGATTTTTCATGTTATTCATTTCATGCACAAAAAAATTTAACAACTTTGGGTGAGGGTGGAGCTATATATGTTAAAAATAATAACTTAGCAAAAAAAGTTGCTGGATTAAGACATAATGGTCACTGTGATTATAAAAAGAGAAAGTATTATTGGAAACCAGCGATGGGAAATCTTGACATGGATCTAAAAGATAAGTGGCCCTTTAAATTTACACTGTCAGAAATACAATGTGCAGCAGGGTATCTTTTAATTAAAAGAATAAAAAAATTGAATAATGACAGAGTAAAGAGAGCCAAAAAAGTTATTAATAACCTAAAAAAGTTTAAGGAAATAGAATTTCTTAATTCTTTTAAAGATAATCGTCATGTGTATCATCTACTTTCCGCAAGAGTTATTTCTAAAAAATTTAATAGAGATGATTTAATTAATCTTTTACATAATAAATACAAAATAAAATGTGCAGTTCAATATTACCCTCTTTATAGGTATCCATTATTTCAAAAAAAAGGATTTGGAAAAGCTAATTGTCCAAACACTGATATATTTTTCGAAAATATGATATCTTTTCCATTTCATCACTGGATGACTGAAAAAAATATAAACTATATGATTTTATCTATTAAAAAATCATTAGAAATATTAAATAAATCTTAAAATTGTCTATTTCAAAAAAAATAATAATTCAAAATTTAAAAGATATTTTAAAAAAAAATAAATTTATATTCGATATTTGGTTCTATGGGAGTTTTAAAGACAGAATTTCAGATATAGACATAATTATCGTTTACAAAAAATTACCGGAAAAAATACAATTACCGAAGATATTAAATGATAAAATGTATGGAGGAACTGTAATATTTATTCCAAAAAAATTCCGGTTTAATTTATTTCTATTTGAAAAACTTAATATTTTTTCAATAAAAAATAATACAAAAATTAAACATAATTTGAAAAATAGTCATCTAAAATTAATGTATTTAACCTCTTTTTTAGAGAGGTACTACGAAAGACGGGACAAATTAAAAAATATTAATAATTATATTTCAGAGGATAATATTAGAGACATTAAATCAATTATTATGTCTTATCAAACATTTTATGACTATTGCGGTCTTGCTGGAATTCCATTTAATAAAAAAAATTTTATGAAGAAATATTTTGAATTACGAAAGAAATATATTAATAAACAATCTAAAGGCCCATTTTTGAAATTTATTAAAAATTTAAAAGCTTTTGACAAAAATTTTCACTCTCAATCTATAAAATTATTAGATAAAAAATTTTCAGACAATTCAAATTCTAAATTTTCTTTTTTATTTAAAGATTTAATTTTTAAATATAAATATGGATCATTAAATAACATTCCTTTTATTTACGGATGTTTGTACAATTTTTATGCTAATCAAAAATTGGCGTTATCTCATAAGATAAAGAACGATTTTAAAATTTCAAAGATTTCTTATGATTTTAAAAAAGATGAAAAGATTTATTTTGTAAAAAAAATTCAATTTTTAAATCAATGTTATCTAGATCTTAAATATAAAAAATTTAAATCTGGATTATATAGATTAACTTGGTATTTATAACTTTGATAAAATTATCTTATATATTTTTAAGCAGTCATTAATATAATTAGGTCCTAAATACTCAATCAATTTTTTTGATACCTTAAAATTCTTAGAGTCATAATCTTTCCAATTTAATCTTAGGTTTTCATGTTTTTTTATAAAATCAATTACAAAATTATTATTTACAATTTTATAAAACTTTAAAAATGATTTTTTTTTGTGACTGCTTTTTCCAATTGCATCAAGAAACAATATGGGAATATTTAACATGGTTCCTATTTGATAAAAAAGTTCAAACAAGAATGGATCTCCTGATCTAAAAGGAATTTTTGGAATATTATTTTTGTTTTTTACATGATGATTATATGTTTTAAATTTTATTGAATTTTCTAAAAATTTTTTTCTCTCAACTAATATTTTTTTAGATAAATTTTCTTTTTTATCTACAGCTAGCTTAAATTTTATTTTTTCAGATTTAAATAAATTACTATTCTTTCTTAATGCTTGAACAGGAAGAAAACCTTTTAAATAATTTTGCAAGTCATATTCTGTATAAATAATCAGTCCATGATGTTGAAGTTTTGAAAAAGATATTATATTTTTATAGAGTTTGTTTAACTTGACTCTAAGTTCTAATATTTTTTTGTTGTCAATTAACGTCTCATTCTTAATGACTACAAACGTATCAAAGTCACTGTAACCATTAATATAATCTCTGGAAGCTATACTCCCCTGTATTAAAAAATATTTAAAATATTTATTCATTTTTAGATTATGAATTGATTTTATTATCTTTATTATTTTTTTATTCTTCGAGTAATTTTTAATAATAAGTTTATGACTATTAATTTTTCTACTTAATGTATTTTTTTTTGTGTTTTTAATTTTTGATATTAGATAATAATCTTTTGAAATTTGGTTCGCAAAATTTAGAATAGTTTTTTTTTCATATTTACCATAAATGACAGATTTAATGTCGAAAAACCAATTGATTTTTTTATTGAAAATTTGCTGATTTATTTTTCTATTTTTAAAATAATGTATGTGTTGCATTTTTTTAAATATTATTATATTAGATAGTCATGTCTAAATACAACTTTATAAACATACCAGATAAAAAAATTAATGAGATTGTTAATAATTTCGAGATCAAAGGTTATGCTAAATTAGATAAGATTATAACACAAACTTTTAGAAAAAAATTAATCAAAAGAACTAAAGACTTAATGATGGGAAATATTAGATATAAAAATATGTTTTTCAAATTAGATGATCCTTCAGGCAATTATTTTAATATTAAACATCAAGACGTCAAAAATGAGGTATTCTCTGGTCCATCTGAGAGATATAAGAAAATAAAGGACTTAGAATATGATCCATTGTTTTTGAAATTGATAAAATGTAAAACGCTAAAAAAAATATCTAAAAAATTAGTTGGTGATAATGTTGCATCAATGAGATCGATGATACTTAACAAATCATTTATAAAATCATCTATTTTACCTTTTCATCAAGATGTGAGTGAAAATTGGCCAATGACAGGTAAACCAAAGTTTACCTTGTGGCTTGCTCTCACTGAAGCAACAAAAAAAAACGGATGTCTAAAAGTGATAGAAGGGTCTCACAAGTATGGCATTATAGGTGACGGTAACAATTTGCTAGAAAAAAAATTAATTAAAAAATTTATTAAAAAAGAAAATATTAAATTTTTGGAATTAAAACCAGGTGAGGCAATAATTTTTTCAAATTATACACTGCATGGTTCAGATAAGAATAAAACAAAAAAAAATAGACTCGGATTTACTGCATGTTTTATGGATCATAAAATAAGACACAAAATTACAGGAAAAAGCTATCCTAAAGTATATGGAAAAAATTCATTGACAATATCTGCTATAAAAAAACTTAAAGAGATACCTTCCAAAGTTTACGAGATAAAATAATTAATTAAAACAAGCTAATTCATTAATCGAAACATCATTTTTTAAACAGAGGATAAAAATATCTGAAAGGTTCCTATCAAATAGAATTTTTTCTATCATATCTTTTTCAATTAAAACATATTCAAATTTTTTTTTATAATTAAAATAATCATTCCTATAGTTATCCATTTTTCTTAGTTTTGTTCTGATATCTGCATGTGGAGATACTAAATAACAATTGAAATTCTGTTTAATCAAATTCTCAATTACTTGTTTTTTATTGTAACCAGGGGAATAAATCTCAATATCACTATCAGTATGTAGCTCTAGAAGAATATAGCTAATATTTTTAAGTAAATTATTTGCACCTGATAAAATTTTAGCTTCAGCTCCATGAGCATCTATTTTCATAATATTTGAATTTTTATATTTATCGAATTTTATATTTAAGTTATCTAGTGTTATTGAATTTTTCGAAAAACTGTGTTTTGTAAACTTATCATATAAATTTTTATCTAAATCGCTATTTTCTAAACTATCAGCATCAATACTCATTTCACGATAGATATACTGTTTGGAATTTTTGTCTGACAAAGTTTCATTTATCACTTCTGCATTTGAAATTTTATTAATTTTAATCGCCTCCGATATATCCTTTGAAAAGTCAGGATTACTCTCAATAGAAATAATATCTATTTTTGATCTTTTGTATTTTGCAACAAAACATGTGTAATAACCGATAAACGAACCTATATCTAAAAATAAATTTTCTTTTTCAAAAGTTTTATCTAATATCGACTTAAGACATGTTAGAATTGATAATTCATATATTGAATTTTCGTTTTTCATTTTTTTATACACTGTGTGAGCTTGTAAATTATTTTTTCTCACTTTTAATGAAAAATTTGTGGATCCAACTTTTAAATTTACAATTTCATCATGATTTGAGAAAGACTTTTTTACGTAACCTAATAAGTTTTCAATAAAAATTTCAACCCTATGATGTGATCTTTTTGGAATTAATCTTAAAAAAAAATTAAGTAAAAACGAAATAATTAATTTAATCTTATTCCCCATTATTTAATTGCTAAGAAAGCTTCAAAATTTATAAATTTTGCAACATGGTAAATATCTTTGAAACCAGCATTTTTAAGAATTGTCAAATTTCCTTTAGATGAAAAAGGGTCTAATATTCCTTTTAAACTTTTTGTTTTTGAGTTTACTTCATTTAAAGAAAATCCATTTTGTAATTTCCATTCTTTATAAATTTCATTCATCATATCTTGCGATCTTCCATCAGGATATCTGATTTTCTCTGCATAAAAGAAAGCTCCTCCCCAATTTAAACTTTTAAATATTTTATTAATTAAAACTTGTCTGTGTTTTTGCTCAATAAATTGTATTGTAAAAAAAGAGGTAATATAGTCAGATTTTTTAAATTTTAATTTAGTTAAATCTTTATTTAAATAAGATATATTTTTTTTTTTAAAATTTTTATTTGCATAATTTACCATCTCTTTAACAACTTCGACACCATAAAACTTTATCTTTTTAAAGTTATTTCTAGATGAAAGTTCATTTAAAAAACTTCCAGTTGATGATCCGATATCATATACATTCGACCCTTCTCTTAAAAAATAGTCTGATAACTCCATACTTAGCCAACGTATATCCTGATATATAGGAATAGATTTTTTAATATGGCTATCAAATTTAGGTGCAATTTTATTTGCAAACGTCCATTTATTTGTTTTTGTATATATTTTTTTATCAACTTTTAATTTTTTTCTATTCATATAACTTTTTACTCTTATATTTGGTTAAAGACAAAAATCATTTATAAAATTTTTTTATCTTTTAAATAACCAATAATCATATCTATTTTGTTTTCTCTACCATAAAACTCCCACGGACTAGTAATGAGGTTGGTATTGTTTACTTCTTTTCTAAATCGTTTTATCAATTTAAAATCATTTATAGAGCATAAATCATATCTTGAATATTTTGAAGATCCAATAAATTTTGAGTTTTTGTCATTTAAATATATTTTAAACGATTTCAAGATTGAATTTAATTCTTTAATTACACTCGTTAGTATTTGATCATCAAAATTAATACATTCCACTGACATTTTTTGTCTATTTTTAATTTTATAAAAATGAATTCTTGTAATGAAACTTTTTGACGAGAATACTTGAATATAATTATTTTTAATTTTGTTTTTGCTTAAGCAAAAATCTAATTGTTTAACTATAAAAGATTTGGACTCAAGTTTTTTAGTTTTAAAATATTTTGCAAGTAGAGCTACAGGGTTTGCAGTCCAAACAACATAATCACAATCAAATATATTTTGCTTTCCTTTTAAAATTAGTTTTTTATTTTGCCACTCTGGTATTATCTTACAATTTAATAATATTTTTATTTTTCTTTTTTTAAGATATTTAAAAATTTCATCAAAGAAAGTATCGTATCCATTTTTAGGCAGTGCTGATTTATGAAAAATTTCCATTTTTCTATTGTCTAAAGCATAGAGTTGATTAAAAAATTTAATTTTTTTGAGTTTGGAAATTTTATCTTTATCTTTGATAGATGTAATTCGATCTATCTGAAGGTTAATTGCATTTGAAGCAACATATTTTTGAGGTTCAATTTGAAATTTTTTTAAATATGAAATTAAAAAATTTTCTATTTTTTTGTCATAACACTTGAATCTATCTTTTAGAGATATAATTTTTTTATTCTTTGTTTTTTTTATATTAATTTTTTTGAAAACCGGATTTGCAAATCTATTTGAGCTTATATAATTGTTATAGTTCTTTGTATAACTCGAATAAGGTGCTGGAAAAATATCTAGCAAATTTTTAAATCTATAATTTAACAATTCATATGATGATGACTTGGTATTAAGATATTGGCAGGATTTAAAAAAAATTTCTTTCTCATATTGAATGTCTGTTAAAATTCCTCCAATTCTATCCTTGGCTTCGATTATTGTTACGTTATATTTTTTTGATAAAATAATTGCTGTAATAATCCCTGTAAAACCAGCTCCAACTATAGAAATATTTTTTTTCATTTTTACAAAAATACAATTCTAAATTAACTTACTTTTTTAAAAAAACTAAAAAAATTTTAAATGCAATCTATAAACAATTTAATAATAAAACATTTTAAAAATTTAAAAATTAAAAAAGGTGATAATGTATTAGTTTATACTAAACTTTCCTCTTTTGGAATAATTGATAGAAATTTTCATAAAAAATTTATTAATATCTTGATTAAATATATTGGTCCACAAGGCACGATAGCGATGCCAAGTTACACATTTGAGGATAAAAACTTTATTTTTAAAATTAAACAGATTAAAACAAATTATTCCACTAGTATTGTTGTCAAAGAGTTTTTTAAAAAAAAAGTTATAAGAAGTAAAAGATTGATACACAGTCATATATTTTTAGGTAAGAAAGCTAACTTCTTTAAAAAAAATATAAACCCTAGTATTTCTTTAGGAGAAAGTTCAGATTTTGATTTAATGACAAAAAAAAATTTTAAATGTGTTTATATTGGCTGTTCTATAGAAGAAGGAGGAACATTTTTGGTCCATCTTGAATATCTGAACAATGTGCCTTATAGAAAAAAAATTAAAATAAAAAAAAAAATTCAAGAAAATAAAAAAATTAAGATTATTGATGTTAACTATTTTAAAAGACCAAAAAATTTAAAGTATAACTTCAATAAAACTTTTAAAAATATCATTAAAATTGGTGCCCCTTTTAATGAAGCAAAACTTCGTTTTGGAATGAGTTACTCAATATATATGAAAGATTTTTTATATTACGGAAATAAACTTTTCAAAAAAAATATTAATACAATGATTGATAATGACTAAAAAGAAAAAAATTAATTTTCTTAATATAATCAAAAGTAATTTTTTTAAATTTAGAAATAAAACATTTTTAGTATCTGATCAAAAAAGTTATTCGTATTATGAATTTTATGAATTATGTATAAAATTTAGAAATTATCTAATTAATAATTCAAAAGATAAATGTCCTGTTGTATGTATTTATGAAACTAAAAAATTTTTTGATTATGTAGCAATGATTGGAACTTTAATGGCTGGGGGGCATTATGTTCCGATCAATAAACAAACACCTAAGGAAAAAATAAAATTAATCATTTCGTTAACAGAAGCAAATTTTTTTTCATCTGCAGATTTGTGTGATTCTATTTTAAAAAAGGTAAATATAAAATTGCATGCAATTAGCCCAAAAAAAATTGAAAAAATTGAAAAAAAAAAAAATAAAAATTATCAAAATTCAAATATAGCTTATATTTTGTTTACATCAGGTACAACTGGTAAGCCTAAAGGTGTGATAATTAGTAAAACAAACCTCAATTATTATCTTTCTTGGCTAATAAATTTTTCAAAATTAAATTCTAAAGATAATGTCTCCCAATTTATTTCTATTAGTTTTGATGTATCTGTTTGTGATTTTTACTTAGCTATTTGCAAGGGTTCAAAATTATTTGTTCCTAATAGAATTGATATTTTATTTCCGGCAAGAATGATAAAAGAAAATAATATTTCTTATCTAGTATGCACTCCTAGTTTAATTGATCATATTGATAACTCTAAAGAGCTTAACTCAATCAATTTTAAAAATGTTCGTACTATTTTTTTTTGTGGTGAGCCTCTATTTGAAAATCAAGTAAAAAAAATATTTGAAGCAAATAAAAGAATAAAAATAGTTAATGCATATGGACCAACAGAAACCACCGTATCGGTAACATATTGTGTGATCAATTACAAAAATTTCAGAGCACTGTCTAAAAATACATTATCTATAGGAAAAACAATTAAGAATAGTCGCATAATTCTTGTAGATGAAAAACTTAATAAAAACGATCACGAAGGAGAAATCTTAATAAGTGGAAAACAACTTTCTAAAGGTTATTTAAAACAAGATAAGGAGACTAAAAAAAAGTTTATTTATTTAAATAAAATCCGATATTTTAGAACTGGTGATTTAGCAGAATTTTATAGAAAAAACCTATATTTTGTAAAAAGGATTGATGATCAAATTAAATTTAGAGGTCATAGAGTAGAATTAAATGAAATAAACCATTATTTAAGAATGTTTGGCTTTAATAATGTTTTTACTTGTGTTCATAAAGATCAAATAATTTCGTTTATTCAAAATATTAAAGTCAGTGAAGATAAAATCAAAAAATATTTAAGAACAAAAATAGAGGAGTATAAAATACCTTCAAATTTTATTTTCTTGAAAAAATTTCCCCTAAATAAAAGTGGAAAGGTAGATACTAAAATTGTAAAACTAATTCCTCGATGATTGAAAAATATGTAAAAATATTTGAAAAAGAACTTAAAATAAATAAGGCTTTAAAAAAAAAACTGCTTAGTAAAAAGGATAATATACAATTAAATAATTTTAAAAGTTGGGATAGTATGAAGCATGTAAAAATATTAATTTTAATCGAAAAAGAATTTAGTATTAGAATAAATGAAAAAAATGAAAATTATTTCAATAATTTTCAATCAGGATTAAAATATTTAAAAAAAATTACTCCCAAACTTTAAAATCATTTGTATCGTATCTTGGAAATTCAAAAATATTGGAAATTTTATTTCTAACAAAAGATTTTGGAATAGTGGTAAAAGCCATATCATAGTTATTTTTTTTTAATATCTTAATAGTTTCTCGGTTATACGAACCGTATGGATAACAAAAAGTTTTAAAATTTTCTTTTGATTTGAAGTTTTTATTGAAAAATTTTTTTGATTTTACAACTTCTTTCTTTTGTTCTTTACTGGTAAGAAATTCCATCCATTCATGGTTTTCACTATGTGAACCAAAATTCATACCAGAATTTATCATTTCATTTACATGTTTTTTATTTAGATACAATTTTTTTTTGAAATCTTTTGAGTCTTTAGTAACATATTTTTTAAAAAGAATGTTAATCAACTCATTCCTTATTTTTTTTGGAAGTTGATGTTGTAATAACCTCTTTAAAACTAATATATTTGTTTTATCAAAACGATTTTTGATAATTTTTTTTTTTAAAAATTGATTAATGTTAATTCTGTAATCCTCAAGTAAAATTTTTTTGATTTCATCGAGAAGTTCATTTTTGTCTTCTACTTTAGACAATATAAATTGAATCTTATTTACATCTAAAATAGAGTTTTTATAAAATATTTTAGAAGGTAAGAAAAAAAGACCTTTGATTTTATTTTCTATTAATGTTGGTGTAACATATTTATAATGGTCTAGGTACCCATCATCAAAAGTCATTAATAAAAAAGGTTTTTTGTAACTTTTTTTATCTCTGCTCAAATTCGATATTTCATTTATGCTAATTATATTAAATTTTTTTTTAAAATAATTTATTTGTTGAATAAAATTTTTATATTGAAGAAAATTAATATTCTTAAATTTAGATGTTTTAAACTCTCTAACATAGTGATACATTACAGATATAATCGTATTACTTTTAATTAATTGCTTCATAAAAATATGCCAAAATCTTTAAATCAAAATATTAAAAAATGAAAAAAGATCAAGTAACATCTTATTGGAAAAAGCTTGAAAAAGAAAATTTAGATATGTGTGCTAGTCCAACATTATTTAGATTATTAAAAATAAACGGAGCAAAATTTATAAGTAAAAATGTTTTGGATGTTGGTTTTGGTGAGGGTCAAAATCTAATTGAATTTCAAAAAAGAGGAGCAAATATTTTTGGAATAGAATTAAGGAAGTCAAAAATTAAAAAGATATTAAAAAACACCAAAATTAAAAAATCAAATTTTTTTAATTGTGACTTAAATATTTCTTTTCCTAGAGTCAAAAAAAAATTTGATATAATTTATACTTTAGATACTCTAAATTATTTAACAGATAAAAATCAGTTTATTTTTTTTGAAAAATGTTGCAAAATTTTGAAAAAAAATGGTTTTTTTGTTATTCATTATCCGCAAACTCAACTAATAAATAAGAGAAAAAGTAAAGATCTATTTAATTATAATATTTCAAACAATTATAAAAAAAGTTATTTTTTTGGTAAAGATAACCCAATTATTTTTTTAAATAAAAACAAAATTCAAAAATTAATCAAATTTTACAATACAAAATTAAAGATATTATCTTCAATATTTGACATAAATACTGTATCAAAATCTAATTCATCAAAACTTACTATCAATAGATTTATTTTATTTAAAAAAATTATTTAACTTTATAGAGAGATCTTTTTGTAAAATATTTTCATTTAATATATTTTCCTGTTCTTTATTAATCTGGTTAAAAAATTGTTTTCTTAAATTGCTTGAATAATAATTAAATTTATTAATTTTTTTAATTGCACTCTTCCAAAAAAAATTATTATCGTAATTATGAAGTTTGCTTTGTCCACTTAAAACATCAGGAATTACTTCGCTATCAACTATCACAAGTCTACCAGCCAAGTAGGTAAAAATATTGGCTTTTAAAATGTCTTTTTTTTTAAGCTTTTTTATATTTGTTATATTTTCTAATAAATATTTATACTCTTTATAATTTCTAGCAGTATTCAAGAAACCTAGTTCTGAATATCTGGTATTTCCACATACAACAGATGGTACACCAAATGTTGCAAACTCCAACGGAGCTGTTCCATGGGAAGAGACTACTGCAAATAAATTTTTTTTAAGAAAATTATTTGTAATTCTTTTGTCAGCTAATTTTATATGCCTAAAACTTTTAGTGTATTTAGATACTTCTATCAAAGTCGAAGTAGATGTTTTAAATTTGTCCTCTAAAGGATGAGGTTTAATTATCCAATTAACTTTTTTAATATCTTTAATTATATTTAATGTTGTAATTAACCACGTTAAATTATCTTTGTGAACTCTCCAGCCATTTGAATAATTTCCATCTACAAAAAGGTGTCCAAAGATACAGACTATCGGATTATTGTTGTCTATATTATAAATTTTTTTAAAATTAGTTAATGATATATTTTTATTATCATCTATTTTTATACCCCAAGATTTCAAACTAAAATTATCTTTTCCTAGAAACCTTTGTTTTACAATTTTGGCTCCTAAATCTGAAATTTTTTTATAATATTTTTTTTTAATTGATTTAAAAATCTTAAAATCAATTTTATCTCTTGGAGTATAAATATCTTTGTGACCCTTGAAGCTAGAAATTGTAATCCATTTTGGTCCTTTATTTCTTGAAAAGATTTTAATATTATTATTCAAAAAATTTTGAAAACAAATTGCTGATGGAATAAACTGGTGTTCAGATTGTACACCAAATTTAAATTTTTTATTATTAATTTTTTTTTTAAGTTGTGAATGAATTATTAGAGACTCTGTTAAAAAGTAAAAAATTTTAAAATTTGCTATGGTTGTTGTGCAGTTTCCAGTATGCCTCAAATAATGATCATATACGATTTTACCTAAATAAACTTTATCTTTTTTAAATTTCAAAAAACTCTCTATAGAATTAAAAGATAAAATTATTTTTATTGATTTTGCAAAAGCTGAGATTCTATCAAAGAAATTTCCCTTATCTATAAAAATAAAATTTTCAAAATTAAAACTTTTAAATATTGAATATCCTAGGTGGTCATTTTTTTCCAATAAACAAAAAACATTTGAACTAAATTTATCTTCTAGAAATTTTCCAAATAAAGCATTCATCATATAATATATTGGAATATGAACAAAGCCTGTGATTATAATTTTTTTATTTTCTTTTCTATTTTTTGTTTTGTTTTTTTTTAATTTTTTCCACTTTATATTATTTTCTTTCAAATAATGGTTAATATGATTATTTTTAAATTGAATATCTTGTTTAAGAACAGAAAATTTTATGTAATTAATAACACCTAATTTGAATATTTTTTTGATATTTAGGAAAATATTAAATAATTCATATAAAAAAAATTGTAAATAAAGTGAGAAAATTTTAAAAGTATTCATTTTATGTTTACAACATTTATCTTTATTTTAGATATTTAAAGAGTAAATAATAGAATAATTAATTTGATTCAATGCAATATATTAAAATTGGAAAAAGAGTTATTGGTAAAGATAAAGAACCTTTGATTGTATCTGAAATTGGTATAAATCATAATGGTTCATTAGATCTAGCAATAAAAATTGCTGACTCAGCTATAAATGCAGGTGCAGAAATAATTAAACACCAAACACATGTTGTAGATGATGAAATGGCAAATATTTCAAAATCAATAGTGCCTGGCAATTCGAACAGATCAATTTATGATATTATTAAGAGCTGTGCTTTATCTGAAAAGCAAGAAAAAAAATTGATGCAACATATAAAAAGTAGAGGAAGTATTTTTTTTAGTACACCCTTTTCAAGAAAAGCTGTAGATAGATTAGAGAAATTTAAAGTACCTCTTTACAAAATAGGTTCTGGGGAATGTAATAATTATCCTTTGATTGAATATATATGCAAAAAGAAAAAACCTATAATATTAAGCACTGGTATGAATAGCATTCAAACAATTAAGCCTGCAGTAAGAATAATTAGAAAATATAAATTACCATTTGCACTTTTGCATTGTACGAACATATATCCTACTCCTCACAAATTAGTCAGACTTAATGCTATGCTAGAATTAAAAGAGTCATTTAAAGATGCTATAGTTGGCCTATCTGATCATAGTGAAACTATATTTCCATGCCTAGGTGCAATTTCAATGGGTGCATCAATCGTAGAAAAGCATTACGTCCATTCAAAAACAATTAAAGGACCAGATATATCATCATCGATGGATAAAAATGAATTAAAAGATTTAATCAAAGCTTCAAAAATAATTTTTGAGGCAAAAGGTGGTTCTAAAAAACCATTAAAAGAAGAGAGTAAAACAATCGCATTCGCTTTTGCCTCTGTTGCCGCACTAAAGGATATAAAAAGAGGTGAAAAATTTACTGGTTCAAATATTTTTCCGATACGACCAGGAAATGGATATTTCAAGGTAAAGGATTTTTCAAAATTACTTAAGTGTAGTGCAAATAAAGATATAAGAAAAGGTGAACAAATAAAAAGATCTGATGTCAAAGAAAATTCACAATTGAAGTTTTCAGATGTTACTTAAATGAAAAAAAAAATTATTTTTATTACGGGAACAAGAGCTGATTACGGTAAAATCAAGTCAATTATTAAGATTTTAGAAAAATCAGGGTTTGATATTAAAATTTTTATTACTGGAATGCATTTAATGAAAAAATTTGGAGAAACTTACAACGAAATAATGATTAATTTTTCAACAAAAAAAATTTTTAAATTTAAAAATTATAAGCCTAATAATACTCTCGACTTAATATTATCAAATACAATTATCGGATTTTCTAAATTTTTAAAAAAAGAAAAACCTGATTTAGTAATGACACATGGTGATAGAGTAGAAACATTAGCAGCTGCAATATCTGCCTCCTTTAACAATATACTTGTGGGGCATATAGAAGGTGGAGAAATTTCTGGCAGTATTGATGAACATATAAGACATTCAGTATCAAAACTATCTCATTTACACTTTGTTTCTACAAATAGAGCAAAAAGAAGATTAATTAATATGGGTGAAGAAAAAAAAAGTATTTTTAAAGTAGGTAGCCCTGATATTGATATTATGTCTTCATCTAATTTACCCAAAATAGATCATGTTAAAGAAAGGTATGATATTAAATTTAATCAATATGGAATATTAATATATCATCCAGTTACATCTGAAATTAAAGATATCTCAAAAAATACAAATGAAGTAGTATTAGGTGCAGTCAACTCAAACAAAAAATTTATTGTTATTTTTCCCAATAATGATCCTGGAAATGAAAAAATTTTAAATATTTATAAAAAAAAAATTTTTCATAATAAAAATTTTAAAATTATTAGATCTATGAGATTTGAATACTTTATATCATTATTAAAAAACTCTTCATTAATTATAGGAAACTCAAGCACCGGAGTTATTGAGGCACCTTTTTATGGGATTACTACCATTAATGTTGGAGATAGACAGAACATGAGAGGTTTTGGACAATCAATTATAAATGTCCCTCATAAAAAAGAAAAAATTAAAAAACAAATAAATTTAAATTTTGGAAAAAGATTCAGAGCTAGTAAAGATTACGGAAATGGGAGTAGCAATAAACTAATATGTAAAATATTAAAGAAAACTAGTACATGGAAAACATCTTTACAAAAAACTCTAAATGATAAATAAATAAATCCTTTAAATTATGTCTAAAACAAAAAATAATTGAATAAGTCTTATATTAATTATCAATACCAAAATTTTAAAAATTTTTTTCAGTGCATAAATCAAGCCAATTGAGCTA
>TARA_B100001057_G_scaffold66661_2_pt1 | contig 19882 bp, 12 predicted proteins | sample TARA_B100001057 | Tara Oceans TARA_B100001057 (sample SAMEA2621839) | marine metagenome | biome: marine biome (ENVO:00000447); feature: surface water layer (ENVO:00002042); material: "saline water (ENVO:00002010), including plankton (ENVO:xxxxxxxx)" | depth 5 m
GAAGGCGAGATTGGTAAGGTCGATCGCCTGGGTTTCGCTAAGATTCTGCATCTCGATAAACTCAAAGGCGTCGGAATCGAGGAAGCCGGCGATCTGTTCGTCCGCGGTGGGAGGGCCCGGGTGGTAATTGAACTCAGTAATCGCAAAATTAGCCGCGGTAGCAGGAGCCAGAATGCTGGAGCCCGTAATGTCTACACTGTCCTGCGAGATCACCACTCCACCAAAACCAATCGCCTCGAGGGTGATGGTGTTAGCTCCGGGTGAGACCGGGACAGTAACCTCCCAGCTGTTGTTGTCTGTCCAGGTGATCGGCAGAGCGCCTCCGCCCGAAAAGCGAATCTCGCGCACATCAACCCAGCCGTCTCCTGAGACGGTGATGAAGGACTGGTTAGTCTCCGTGCCATCAGGGGTGTTGATGCGATAAGGGATGTTAGCCACCGCATTATTAATGAGGTTAGCGGCATGCCTGCTTCTTGTGTTGATGTAGGATCTGAATGTGGAAAGGCTGGGTTGATTGCCGGTGAGGAAGCACTGATAGTGGTCGATCCATTCGTTGATGTATGCGGAATTGAAGCTGGTGTTGACGATGTCGAGGATGTGTCCGTAGTAGGCTCGTTCGTTGGCGGGGCTCGCTGCGAGGAGTTTATCGAGATCTCCGTTTGGAGTGAGGTCCGAAGTAGCTCCCCGATTGAACGAGAAATCCATGTCCCACGGGAAATACAGAGCCTTTCGGTCGCTGGGCCGGAAGTAGAAGACCGCGTTGTGCTGTGACCCACTGCTGTAGTTGTCGCCAATACCACAGAGCACCTGGACTGCAAAGGAACGTAGCCACTGATCCACATCCAGAAGTTCGTTGGTTGCATCACGGTAGGAATTTCCGCTGAGTCCCATCGCGATCAGCATTTCTATCAGGGGCTCATAGTCGTCGGCGTCCTTGTTATTATCGATCTGCCAGTGGTAGCGGTAGAGTTCCTTGTTTCGGCGGCCACTAATGCTGCGCATGGAGACCCCTGCCACACTATCAGGGTTCGGGCGTTTGAGGTCCTCTGGGCCACCGCCGGCGGTGCTGGTGGGATAGTAGATCAACTCATACTCGAACATGGTCCCTTCGTCGCCATCGGGGAACTGGTTCTCGAGCCATTCATCATCGAACTTTGATTTCAGGAGCATGGCGGAGCCGGTTTGAGCAGAGCGGGGCGCGATGACCCTGATCAGATCATCATTCATTCCTGGAATGTTACCTGCGCGACTGACGATGTGCTTGACCAGCATTTCCTTCTGACTGAACTGATCGCCGGCACCACTACGGTCCACAGCCACGACTGAGTGAGCTCCGAGGAATGGTTGGTCATCCGGAAAGCGGACGTTGAATCCGACTCGAGCAGGCTTGTTTCGACCGCGTTGGCTTCCTTTCAGGCGGACTCCGCAGTTGTAGTAGATCTCGCTCTCATTGTAGATGATGGTGCACCCAATACGGTCGTTGCTCATTACTTCGGTCTCCCGGTGAAGAAAGTCCCGGTCGGCATTGGTCATGACGATCCGGAAGTTGTTGGGTTGGCAGTCTCCGTAATCTAGGTTTGCCTGCCCGTCATCCCACGGGATGATCGCGTAAGAATCGGGCCCGGTCCGGGGGATGAAAGAGGTGGCCCCGTTTCCGTCCCGACCGGCAACATAAAATTGCACTTTACGACCCCCTGATTGTCCGGGAATTGTTGCAGAGTATCGACCTTCACCGCGATCGGTCATTGATATGCTGGCAAAGTTGCCTCCATCGACGGAGTAGAAGACGGTCATGCTCGCCACTTCGTCGGGGTCGGATGCCTGCACTGTTACGGTGGCGCGCCGGTTGGCCGCAGGGACGGCCGGGGTGTGGGAAAGGTCTCTGAAAGTAGGGCCCGCATTCGCGACTTGTTGCGAGTTTGGCGCGCCGGGTGTTCCGCCGTCCAGCGGTGCGTCCAAGATGGAAGTACGAGGCAGCCGATTGAAGTAGAGACGCGTATTGAGTTGATTGGAGCCACCCAGCCACTTTGCTCGGAAGCTGATCTCATAGGGCGACGACGAGTTGATATTCACAAAGGTATTGCCGTCCTTGAGGGTGGTTTCAGCATGGTTGTGCATGTGCTCCATGGCGCCGGTCGCGTGCACATGGAGAACTTTATTTCCGGGGTTTTCCGGGTCGTCGATTACCTCCGCGTGGCGGTGGTTGCCCCGCATGCGCCAGCGGTCAAAATCGCCCCCGCTGAATGTGCCATTTTGAATCAACTGGCGCGGGCTGCTAGTCGGATTCTCTATGACGCTGATGTCGTCGATGAGAAACTCACCTGCATCGAGTAGTCCGAAGATAAACTCGTTATAGCGGTCTGGGTCGTTGCTGGGAATTCTGCTGCCGCGCCCCGAGTAGGTGATGGTTTGCCATGCCCCGCTTTTGAGGCTGCCAGCCCACGCTTCTGGCATGCTGTTATCGGAGTCCGGATCACGTAGTTCGAGGCTGGATCCGCCGCCGTCAGCCGCTTTTGGCCAGCGCCCGCCGTCGTAAAAGCGCACCTCGTCGACCGGATTCTTGCTGGCGTCGATCAGGCGTAAACGTTCCCCCTTGCGCGAGAGGCTTCCGTTCCATTGTCCGGCAATGTCGGTTTCAGGAAACTTGGCGGCTAACGAGTCGGCGTCACGTGCAACAATTAGAAACTCGCCATCGTTCAGTATGGTTCCCGGTGGGAACTCGAAGTCCACTCCGTCGCTAAGACTCCATCCGCCCAGGTCCACTGGGGACGAGCCCTTGTTGTAGAGTTCGATCCATTGTTCGTTGGAGTTACGAAAGGGAATGCCCTCCCGAGTCGAGACCAACTGCGCACCCATCACCACGTCGCTGCTCCCGGAGTTGGTTTGATGCACTTCGACCGAGAGGCGATTGATCCCGGTGGTGAGGGCGGCCACTGCTGAAGTAGTAAGAGTTTTGGTGATCACCGCAGCGTTTCCCACGGTAGCACTGGCGGTTGTGCTGGAGGTAATGGGTTCGCCGTCCATCTGGAAGCGCTCGATCTCGACTCCGTTGAGGTAGAAAATGGCGCCATCGTCAATCTGATGGGTCAATTCGAGGAGCGTGATGTCGGCGCGTTCCTGTTGGGTCAGGACGAAGTCGGTCTCAAAGTAGAAAGTGAGCACCCGTGGGTCGCGTGAGGCGAGGGGCGAAAGTGGCGTATTGATCTCATGGGTCAGCGCTCCCGGGTTCTCGACTCCCAGCGGCCCGGGTCCGGACAGCCAATTCAGGTTGTCGACGGGATGGGCCACAGTTTCCCAGGTGTTTCCGAGGTTGGCCCCACTTTCATTGAACCGCCAAGGGTCGTCCCAGTCGAGAAGCACGGTCGGTGGCGGCGGTGGAGTCGCAGGAAGTGGACGCGGGTTGTACATGATTTCATTGATCACGATGTCGCTTTCCAGATTGAAGGAATTGGGGGCGCCGAAGGAGGGCTCGCTTGGGTAGAGCCATTGATCTCCGGCGAGGCCACGCAGCCGGTTTGTCACTTCCCGGGCGTCAGCGAGTTCGACACCACCGGGACGGTAGAGTGCAAGGCGATGACCGCTCGAGACCGGAAAAGTGGGGCTGATAATGAGGTTTGAGCCCGCGGCAAGGAAGCCGCCAGGGAGGAGCTGGATGCCGCCAGACGAGGAACGCAATTGATAGCCGGTCAGCTCTACCGCGCTGGAGCTTATGTTGGTGATTTCAACCTCGAAGCTGGGGTCGCTTCCCGCCGAGATTTCGCTGAATACAACGCTGCGGTCGCGTTCGCCGGGGGTGAGCCCAGCGATTCCCATTGTAGTGGACCGAGGAGTGAGTCTCAAGGCGGAGGCTTTACCCGCGGTGGTGACCTCTAGCGGAAGGGCATCGGTTGTTTTGCCTGCTCCGGTCAGGCTCCCTCTTGCCTCTTACGATGACGAGAAGGGGAGAAGAGCTAAGCTTCCCGACAGTATCTCCGGCCGCCTTTTGGTGCTGTGGTCTGCAAGTTGCCCTCATTGTCGCGAGGAACTTTCGGAGCTCGCAGATAGTCCTGTGGGGCTTCCGGTTCTGGCTCTGTGCGTTGATGGCGGCTCTGAGGAGGCCCGTAGCGCAGCACAGGCCTTGATTCTGGAAACGGGTTTCACTGGTGTCTGGGGAATGGTTGGTGAGGAGGAGATAGAGCAGGTATTTCTTTTGCAGGAAGCTCTGTTTGATTCTGCTCCCCAGTTCGCGGTTCCGTTGTCGCTCCTCCTGAATAACGAAAACGAGGTGATTGCTTTATATCGTGGAGCTCTCAATAAGGAGGTCTTGGAATATGATCGTCGAGAGGTGTTGCGGGCAACGGGGACACAATTGCGTGATTTGGCACCGCCATTTCCAGGGCGCTGGTTTACGGAGCCTGCCGCTGCGGGCTATGCTTCCAATCTGGTTGCCCGCCGCACTCAGGAACGATATCCTGAATTTTCTGTTTTTTATCTGAGGGCTGCAGCTGAGAGTTCACAAGGAGATAAGAGGCGGGCCCTCATGGCAGAGCTCGGAAGGAGGCATTATCTTCTCGCGATGGAATTCGACCGGCGACAACTCAGCGAGAGGTCGGCGTTTCATTTTTCGAGTTCTCTGGAGGTCGCACCGACCAATCCCTCCGTTCACAATGACTTCGGCTCATCCCTTGCTCGTCGGGGATTATTCAAAGAGGGGGCTCACCACTTCATGGAGGCTCTCCGGCTGAAGCCGGACTTTCCACTCGCGAAAGAGAATCTGGCTAAGGCTCAGAGGCTACTGGAGCAATCGAAGTAGGCAGGCGAATTACAGAGGGCAAAAGTTTGCTTATCGAGTTTAACCTCATTCACCTAAAGTAGAACCTCTGGTTCTGAATCCTGTTCCTGACTTCATGGGTTGCATGAGTTACGGGCTGCTCCCGGCAACCACTTTCACGAAGTGAACTTTGTTGAGTTCGCCTTTTCGTTTGCCCAGTCGCATGAGTCCCTCGCCGCAGGTCACCAAGCTCTCGCGGTCGTTGAGGCGGCACACTCCCGAATTTCCCAAGGTGGCATGGTTTTCCGGGATGAGAACGCGTTCGGTGGAGCGGATCACGCGCAGTGTTTCTGGATGAACCTGCCCGATAAAGAGGGGCGCGCGGTGTCTGAATACATGGTCGTTGTCTGCTCCCCTGCGCGTATAGATCAAAAACAGACCGCCTCCAGCCGTGATCCAGTGCTGTTGGGTATTGTAACTACCTAAGGACGTCCCGTCATCGAACTTCCATTCACGGATGGATTCGAAATTGATGCCGTCCTTTCCTCTCGTCACGAATGCGGAGTGGTCGGCTCTCAGCGTCAGGTAGTACCACCCTTCAAATTCAGTCAACGATGGTTCGTAGAGTCCGCGATCCTGTGGGATGTTTAACTCTGAACCATGCTCCTTGTAGGTCAGGGTCTCGCCGTCGAATCCACAGCGAACGACGACCGTAGTGTAATTGCGCTGCTTGAGGCCTCTCTGATAGCGGACGGGAAGGAGGATGTCTCCATTGGGTAAATCGACACGCTGGTTGTTGCCGGCGTTTGGAGCCACGATCGCCATCCCCAACCGATCCTTTTCCGGCATCTTCAAAAACTTCATCGGCGCCCACTCGCCGCTCTTTGGATTCATCACGGCATACGAGACTTTCTCACGGTTGAAGATCTCGCGCTTACCGCCTTCGAAGTTGAAGGTCTTACCGGTTGCGATGATCAGCCCCGACTTCGCATGCCAGGTCGGCCACATGTCGCCGGGTGCCACCTCAAAGCCATTGTCCTCCTTGGCACGTTTCAATGAGTGAATAATCTCAGGCTTGCTCCAGGTCTTTCCTTCATCCCGGCTCAGGGACTGATAGATGTCGTGAAAGTCGTGCGACACCTTCTTTCCCGTCTCTGACATGGTGGTGACCCACAAAGGTCGTTCGCCTGGAACTTGCGCGGTACGGGCCTGCCACCAATCCCACCGTTCTGTTCCTTGAATAGCAGTGAGCTTCTCCACTCTCAGTTCCACCTTCTTGACCGGTAAAGGTTCCTGAGCGCACATCAATGTCGACCACGGCTTGTGAGTCGTCGAAGGTTTCTCCGGGCGTGTCTTGCGGAGGATCTGCTCGCTGAACGGCATGGGCATTTTCTTGCGGTGGTGATAGTGGCGGTAAGCAAGCTCGAACACTGGCACCCCCCAGCCGCGTCCGACCTCTGAGATCTTGTGATGATCGTACCACCCGCCGATACTCACGAACCGCTCGAAGGGGACCGCGTGGCCCAGCCCATACTTGGCACAGTATTCGAAGGCGGCAGCGAGTCTGTTCCCAGCCGTTTCGTAGAGATTCAAGCCCTGATTGCGGGCGATCTCCGCCGCCGAAGTGAGATAACCGAGCCCCATCAGGGTGTGATGCTGGTCGCGTCCACTCTCCTGGCACTGGCCCGAGGGCCTGATGTAATTGGTGAGCCGGCCGTTTCCCTCGCCGTTGAGAAAGTAATCGACCCCTCGTTGGTAGATGGACTGGTCATCGAGGAAGATCCCCATTCCCATCATGGTCTGGATCATGGATGCATCCCAATTGCCATTGGCTCTCGGATAAAAGTTCTCGATGATCGGGTAGAGAACTTCGCGCAACATTTTTGCGAAACGTTCTCGGTCGGCCACACTCCACTCGGTGTCACTGTGTGCGATCAGTTCCGCCGCGTTTACGAAGTGAATTCCGGTAATGCCAACCAGAAGGCGGGCATCGTGACCCTCGACACTTTTCAGGGTTCGAGCGTAGTCATTCAGAATCTCGATAGTCTTATTGGCGTGAGCTCGTGATCCACTCAACGACCAGTGGAGAGCGTGGGTGTAGGCCGCTGCCGAATCGTCCATCAACTCTCTCATTCCTGTGCTGCTCTTCCCCCGGCGGCCGCGAACGACATTCGGATGAGCCCTCGACTCATGTTCGAGGGAAGCCCACCGATGAGAGATCAGGGCCTGCCATGCTGAAGCCCACGGCTCGTCTCCAGACGCGATTTTTCCACGAACGAAGTCGAGCTCTGACGGGCTATGCAGAACTCCTGGATGGGTAAAAGGAGCTGGCTGCTCCGCGGAAGAGGGCTGCTGGAAGAGAATGCAGAGAAGGAGAAAGGTTCGGAATGAAAGCACAGGGAAGATTCAGGGCTGGGGATCCATGCTCAAGGGCAAAGTTTCTGGATGAAACGCGAAATTTTGACCCCTCCTGGAGTCAGGGCGAAGCCGAGAACAAGACTCCGAGAGGGTCATCCTCGAGCGGAGATGACTTGTCGCGGCTCGAGTTCGGGCCAGCGGTTCACGCTCTGAAAGGCTATTTTGCTGAGGCCAGCGATGCTGGATCAGGCGAGTTGTATCTTCGGAATGCCGGCTTCTACCGTGAATCTTGCTCTGGAAGCCGTCTTGCCACCCGGTCTCAGGACATCATCGATAACCTTGAAATCAGCTGTATAGGTTTTCGGAGTAACATCGCACAGAACGTAACCACGTTCCCGGTTGAAGAATTTGGTGCACGGGTTACGGGCAAGAAACTCGTTGAGTCCATCTGTTTTTAAAGAGCCGTTGCCACCGCTCGAGAGAGACGTTGTGACAAATTCGGTAGCGACAATATCCTCCTCTGGGTTGAAGTCATTGACGCGTAATTCGTTCGCCCAATTTGAGTGAATATCACCGGTGAGGACCACCGGATTCTTTATTTTGTGATCGTGTATATGCTTAAGAAGTAACTGACGTTCATGTGCATAGCCTGGCCACTGATCCATGGAATAGACAGCAGGGGAATCGGGTCTCGCTCGGTCCGCCAGAGCCATCATCACTTGTTGGGCGAGAATGTTCCAAGTTGCTCCAGAGGAGGAGAGGGTCTCAAAGAGCCACTTGCGTTGGTCCAATCCAAGCAAGGTATTGCGTGGATCGAGGGCCGCTGTGTTCACAGGGCTCTTGCGATCATTGTTGGGCTGATCGGTCCGGTATTGGCGGGTGTCGAGGACATAAAAGTCAGCGAGGGTGCCAAAGTATGCTTTACGGTAGAGCGCCATTTTGGGGCCTACTGGGAGAGATGACCGGCGCAGGGGCATCATTTCGTAGTAGGCTTGGTAGGCATTCGCACGCCGGATGAGGAAATTCTCCGGCTTCACATGTTTCTCCTCGGAAATGGCGTTGGCACAGTTGTTGTCGAACTCGTGATCATCCCAAGTGACAAACCAAGGACAAGTTGCGTGCATCTTCTGGAGATCCTTGTCGCCGCGATATTGAGCGTAGCGAGAACGGTATTGATCGAGTGTCTCGATTTCTGGGCCATGATGCTTCCGCACGCGGCCATTCACTCCTGAATACTCGTAGATATAATCACCGAGATGAAAAACGAGATCCGGGTCATCGGCTGCCATTTGCTGGTAGGCGGTAAAGAGGCCCTGTTCATAATTCTGGCAGGAAGTGACTGCAAAACGGAGTTTCTCTGGAGAATCGCCGGGCGCCGGAAGAGTACGGGTGCGCCCGATTGGGGAGGTGGCCCCTCCCGACTGGAAACGGTAGAAATACCAGCGATCGGATTTCAGGCCCACGGGTTCGACATGAACCGAATGACCGAGTGCGGGCGTGGCGTTAATCTTGCCACTCTGGATGATCGTTTTGAAGGCGCTGTCTGCGGCGAGTTCCCAGTGGACTGCTACCGGTGTATTCGGCATTCCTCCGCCGGGCTCTAGAGGCTTGGGGGCGAGCCGAGTCCAAAGAACAACGCTCTGATGATCGGGATCACCAGAGGCCACGCCGCAGGTGAAAGGGTCACTGGTATAGCTGTGCCGTGGGGCAGCAGAAGCGCATTGCCCCGCTGATGGGATAGAGGCGAGGGATGCGGCGTAGGCGAGAAAAAGGCGCCGGGAAAACTCACCCTCATGTTGGAAGGCGCTTCTTAGCTTGTCTAATTGCATGGGCGTATGTCCGTCGAAGCAGCCGTGGCGACGAATGAATGCCTGGGCTCTCCTCGAGGAGTTTGATGGGTTAGAGAGAAATCCCCCAGATCGAGGCGGCCTGACAACGGGCGCACATCAACCGGATAGTGGATTTGCACGCTCCAGTCCTAGTGAGGTGTATGAGCTTGGACAAGACTTTGCTGCTGTCCTTTCCCGGCGATCGATGGCACCCTCGAAGCCGTGCAAAAAAGACTTCTCCCTTTGATTATCGTTGGATTTGTAGGCCTCGGGATCGGGCTGCTGTTTCCACGACTGAAGACTCACGCAGTGGATAGATCTGTTCATTCCGTCCTTCCGGAAAAGCCTGCCTTACGGAAGGGACACCAGTGGGTTGAGGGGGCCAGAAAGTTCAGAAGGGCTCACCCCGGCAGAGACACCCTGCAGGTGCCTCCTCTGGAGGTGGATCGGTTGCGAAAGGAACACGCTCCTGAAAAAGGGAAGCCTCTTCGCTTTGCTGAGAGATGGCCAGTCGATGTGACGCCCAGCAGCCACGGGCGCTGGGAAGATAGTGGTACGAAGAGTCGCTGGACCGTTCGGATCGAAGCGCCTGGGGCACAGAATCTCAACCTAGCATTTTCCCAATTCCGTCTGCCAGCGAGCGCCCAGTTGGAGCTCAGAGTAAACGGAGAATTAATGGTCAGGCCGTTCACAGCAGAGGACAACGAAAACCACGGAGAGCTTTGGACTCCATTGGTAGCGGGGGACGAGCTGGAACTCGTCCTCGATGTCGCGGATGATGAACGTGAGCAGGTGGATCTTCGCTTGAGCGGCATACACAGGGGCTTCCGCTCCTTCAGCTTTGCGGCGGGCAGGGAGAAATTAGAGGGTTCTTCTCCGGCTGGAGACTGCCATATCGACGTGGTCTGTTCCGCAGAGGAGTCCGGGGCTGGTGGTTTGATTGATCAGTTCCGCGATCAGATCAAGGCGGCCGGGGTCTATATTCTCAGTGGGACGTATTTTTGTTCGGGAGCTGCGATTAACAATACCCGCAATGACAAAAGGCCTCTTTTTCTGACCGCAGATCATTGCGGAATTACATTGTCTAATGCTGCAAGCATGTTGGTTTACTGGAATCACGAGAATAGCTCCTGTCGAACTCGAGGGACTTCTCCCAATGCGAGCGCTGGGAACGGGCCGGTCAATAATTTCAATAGCGGAGCGAGATTGCGCGCAGCGTTTGAGGCTTCCGACATGACCCTCGTAGAGCTCGATGATCCGATCAGTGAGGATCACGGAGTGTTCCTTGCAGGCTGGTCCCGCGGTGGTGTTCCTGAGCTGGGGGTAGGTGTCCACTTTCCCAAAGGATCTGAGAAGCGGATCAGTTTTGACTTTGATGAGCCGCGTTCGACGAATTATTTGAGCTCAGAAGAAGATAATGGGGCCACTCACTGGAGGATTGTTGGATGGGAGCTCGGTTCAACTGAGGGCGGTTCCTCCGGGTCGCCGATGTTTGATCAGAATGGGCGGATAGTGGGGCAGCTTCATGGAGGATATGCCGCCTGCGGTAATGATCGGTCAGATTGGTATGGTAAGGTGTCGCGTAGCTGGGAGGGAGGAGGGTCGCCAGGTTCAAGGCTGCGTGATTGGTTAGATCCCGATGGGAGTGGGGTATCTGAACTCGACGGTATTTTCCTGAGGGATCCTGATGGTAATGATCCGGTGGACCCTCCTTCGCCTCCTGTGATTGGGTCGTCACCTCAAGATGCAATCTCCCTCGGATCGGTAGCGGCGGGGCAATATAGCTTTGATACGAGAAACTCTGTCGTGGCCGATACGGAGTTGGGGCTTTACGACTCATCTGGTATCCGGTTGGGGTCCAATGACGATAGCGTGCTGGGCCGAGGGAGCCTTTTGACTGGGGAGCTAACGCCTGGAACCTATTTTCTGGCGGCTGGTTCCTATAATACGGTATTCAGTCAGAGCGATTTTGGTGTGGTCGCCCCCCCAGGAATCAGTGATTCAATCACGCTCAATGTAGGGGCAGGGGCATTTAATTCAGATGCTGATATTTTAGCTACGGCGACGGGAGCAGTGTCCTCGGGCGCGATCTGGTTCTTTATTGAAGTCACTGAAGCAGTCCCTGAACTCGCGGGAGAAACTCCTGAACGGGCAATTCCCTTAGGAACAGTTTCAGGAGGATTGCTCAGTATCGATACTTCGGGGTCGTCGATAGGAGATACCGAGCTGGCTGCCTTTAATAGTTCTGGTGAGCTACTGGATTCTAATGATGACAGCGTCCTTGATCTGCAAAGTGTTCTCTCTGGAGAGCTTTCCGCAGGGACCTACTTTATTGCTGCGGGAGCATGGAATGCCAGCTTTGGGAACAATTTTGAGGCCGTAGCACCGGCTGACCAGCCATCGGTTACTGTCAATGTCCGTCGGGGCAATTTTGACCCTGCGACCGAGGTTGTAGCAACTGCGAGTGGCGAAGTTGCTACAGGGGTTGTGTGGTTTTCTCTTGAAGTTACCGCACCTGCTCCTGAGCCGGTAGGAGATACTCCCGCCACGGCGCTCACTCTCGCTCCGATCCGTACGGGCGTCATCAGTCTCGACACTGGTGGCTCCGCGGTGGAGGATACGGAAATCGGTCTTTACGATGCCTCCGGAGCTCTGCTAGCTACAAATGATGATAGCGAACTGGATACGCAGAGTGTTCTGAGTGGAGAGATTCCTGCCGGGACCTACTATCTGGCAGCTGGAGCGTATGACACGGTCTTCGGGCCTGAGGGCTTTGATGTGGTTGCACCCCCAGGTAGTGCCTCGATCACGGTCAACCTCCGGGCTGGCCCATTTGATCTGGCAACCGAACCGACAGCGACCGTGGAAGGGCAGAACCGCAATGGTGCGCTCTGGTTTGTCATAACGGTTGAGGAAAACGATCCAGGAAATTTGGATTCCGATCTCGATAATGACGGACTGTCTCTGGGCGCTGAAATTACGGCAGGGACGGATCCCTCAAATCCGGATAGTGATAGTGACGGATGGAATGACGGTGATGAAATTAACCTCCAGACCAGTCCCCTCGATGCTGCAGATCGGCCTTCTTCTGTCCCGGTCTTCACGGCGACTCCGGGCATAATTTCGGTGGCCTTTGCCTCCCGGTCCGGCCGAACTTATCGTATCGAACAATCTAGCGATTTGGAGAACTGGAATGTCCTGGAAGGAAAGATTTCGGGCAGGGGTGCCGTGGTGTCCCGGGATATCCCCGTTGAAGGTAATCGTAGGTTTTTCCGGATCTCTGAGGAATAGGGGCAGGGTTCGACTATGGTTACGGTCCAATGTCCAAAGCGAACGATTTTGGAACCTCGAGGGCGCAAACCAGCTTGGAATGTACGGAGACATAGGAAAAAATATCCGCATGACGGAGGGCGACCAAAAGCAGAGAGCAAGCAATGGTTCTTTCTGGGGTCAGACGAGACCAGTTGCAAACTGGAGGCAGAGGCATGAGTCAGCGCTTTAGCAAAGAGGTATATCGCCAAAGTGGGCCTGACGAAGACCCAGCGAAGCGAACTGTGGATAAAGTTAGAGATCACAAAGAACGCTCAAAATTAGCGTGGAACTACGCGGTGTATTTTAAGGTTATGCGAGTCCTTAATTGGACAATCGGAGTGGGAATCGGTATCGCGCTCATTGTCGCTATCATTATAAAGAATAGCCAGTGACCGCGTGAGAGCGGGGGGTGGCTTAGTTTTTTCCTCGGGTTCGCGTCTTTCCACACTGGTCTCTGAAAATATAAGAGCTCCCTCCGCTTATTAAATGTCTTCGGTTTTTAGATTGGTTTTTCGTTTCGGCAGTTAGCAAGATCCCGGCATGGTTTTTGTAAATCTACAACTAAGGATAAAAAAGGGGCTGGAGTCTGAATTTATCGAGGAACTCAATGTTTTGCTGAAAGAAACGAGGGCCTATGAGGGCTGTCACGCAGTTTACTTCGTCCAGAATCAGGATGATCCGAGCAATCTTGAGTTTTGTAGTAAGTGGGACTCGAGACAACATTATGAAAATTATCTGCAGTGGAGAATAGATAGTGGTATTCTAGAGGATGTTTCAAACAGGTATGGAGACGGAGACCCTGTATGGCGCTACTTTGATTTGGTTTCTGAATTTTAGACCAATTGAGGTCTCCGTATTTGCTATAGTGACATTTCGTGGCGGCCAGCTGCGCTCACAAACAGACGGCAGGTTGCTGCTGCCGTGTTCCGGATTGGGGCAGAGTATAGTGTCTTTTTATGGTCGAGTGATTTAGTAGAAAATGCCGTTCGGACTCATAGTTCGTCTGAGGGTCTCGGGTAGATTCTGAGCGGAATCGTTACTTGAGATTTTGTATTCTAGTCGCAGATTTATAGCCCTGCAGAGAGCCAATCGGGACAAGAATCATCATCGCATATGAAATCTTTAGACAGGGTGGCGGAGTCCTTTTATGGGTTCTTCAAGGAAGGGGTTTTTACTCCGGCAATCGACGACATCTCTGCATTGACGATGGAAGAATCCTATGAGTGCCAGAGTATTTATCAGGCGCTCCGATTCTCAGATGGAGACGAGTCCTTCGGCTATAAGGTTGGCTGTACGAGCGCTGCCATTCGTGAGCAATTTGGATTTAATGATCCTATTTGCGGTTGTCTGATGACCTCGGGACTTGTTCAGGAGGGAACACCTCTCAAGGCAAATCAATATCATTCGTTAGCCATTGAACCCGAATTTGTTCTCACCCTTAAGCGGGATCTTTTGGATGAGGATGTTTCCGACAATGAGTTGCTGGATGCGATTGAGTGCATACAACCGGGGATAGAGCTGCACAATTACGTCTACCACTACCCACAGCCCACCCGGCAGGAATTGATTTGTTCAAACGGGATTTTTGCCGGATTGATTGTGGGCCATTCAAAGGTAAGGGCGCGGGACATAGATTGGAAGTTCGAGGGGGTGACAGTCCTGGTAAATGGGAAAGTGGTGGCGACAGGAGTGGCGGCTGACATCATGGGAAGCCCGCTTAATTCCCTGCGATTTCTGATCAGGCATCTCCGCGAAAGTGGGAAGGTGCTAAAAGCTGGCGAGATGGTCATACCCGGGTCAGCAACAGAACTGATTTCAGTCGGCGCGGGAGACGAGGTTACTTGTAGCTTTGCCAATGCAGGAAAAATATCCACGAGTTTTGGCTAGACAGACACATGCTCTGTTCGAGTCGCGCTGTCTTTTTGGGTTGATGCGCGTACTAGTGAGATCTAAATAATTTTTTCTTTGGAATATACGGTCCAGATGAACTAGATGGATATTCACTAACTAGTCATGAAATCTCGAAGACACTTTATCAGCTTAAGTGGTTTGTCTGCCCTGGGTCACATGGGAAAATCCTATGCTGCCGAGACTGCCAAGGGACCGTTTATCCATGGTTTCAACTTCAAATTCAAAAAAGGTGTTCCTGAAGGGGAAGTCGCATCTTTGATGCAGGAATTGGCTGCACTGAAAGGGAAAATCCCCGTTCTCAAGGAATTCTTTATCGGCAAAAATATCGCCAAGAGAACTCATGGGTTCCAGTATGGTGAGATCGCAGTCTTTGATAAGAAAGAGGACCTGATGCTCTATGAGAAGCATCCTGAGCATCAGAAACTGGTCAAAAAGATTCTGCCCCGACTAGAGATTGGGAATGGAATGGATTTTTTTCCGATCGGGAAGACGAAGACAAAACTTGGGTTGGCGAGTTACAAGGGGCATTTTGTTCATGCCTTCAATTTTAAATTTAAGGATGGGGTCTCGGAGGAAGAAATTGCTGGGTTGATGAATGAACTCGCCAGCCTGAAGGACAAGATTCCAGTTCTCAAGGAATTGGTGGTTGGAAAAAACGAGGCGCACTGGCACAGAGGATTTCAATACGGCCAGATCTCCGTCTTTGAGAAAAAAGAGGATCTGATGGCCTATGATAAACATCCTGAGCACACAAAGCTGGTGCGTAAGATTGGCCCTAAGATTGTGGGTGGACACGCCATGGATTTTATTCCCATAGAAGCATGAGTTTGTAGGTCTTTGCTTTAAGACGCAAAGTTTGTCCAAAACGCTCCTATGGTCTCCAGTCGTCGGGTTTCAAGTGCGGGGATTTTGGCTCTTGGGGCGTGAAAGCAGGGCTCTTTCTCGGGCTGTAGGGGTTTGTCATGAACCACCTTGCTTTTTTTCTGTGTCCCCCGGGTTCCCCGCGCCTTGAATGACGGCGACTTCTACACTGCAATTCGTCCTGTTTTTTGGTTTGAGATGAATGACACGAATGCAGGCACCCTTGTCTGTTAGATGTTGATAGACAGTAAGATTGACTGCTGAGCCTGTGGCTCTGCCCCTACGGGCTGCAAGAATCATGTCCTCCTGCCTCAGCTTTTGAGTTCTCCAGGCGGATCCCAACTGCTTCTTCAAAATAGCAGAAAAATTTTTTGAGCTAAGCCCTGTCTGGAGGTGAAAGACGACTTGATTGCCGCTCACCTCTTGTTTCTTCAGCGTTGCGCCTGGCAGGCCCTGGGAGAAATCTGGAATTTCGAGGTCCTTGGCAGCTCCATAAAGAGTCAGAGAATGTAGAACTAATAGGACCAGCTTCATTGCTCCCTGAGTATACACAACTGTTCTGCTGGCAAGCTCCGAACGGATGGGTCTGAGGGCGTTTCCTAGCTTCGCTCCTCTCTATTCCAACTCGCTCTCAATGAAAGCCAGTACGAGATCGATAAGTTCTTCCATCCCGGAGGGGAGATCCTCCTCGATCGTCGCGAGATACTCCGCCTCTGTCTCGCTGTAGTCGTTCCGGTCCGGGCTGCAGCTTCCACACCAGCGGCTTGCGTTAAGAGAATCCACCAGTGCCGCCGCGCCCATCAGATCGAAGGAGCTGATCACCCGCTGTTGATCGATTTCGCTGTGCCAAAACTCGTGCAGGCAGTCCTCACTTTCGAGGATCGGAACGGTTTCATAGACATCCATCAATGCCCGCTCCTCGCGACTGAGAGCACGCTCGGGCGCCTGGCTCTCCAAGCGCTCGACGAGCGCCTCCACCTGATCGGGCCATTCAACGGGTTCCTGACTTAGCATCGCAAGCAGGGTCTAAGATCCCAAAGCAACCTTGGCAAAGGAAAATGCACACCTTGTCTTCTCCAGATGTTCCAGCTATCCACTACCATCTTCTAGGCGCGGTGAGCAAGCACGGTCCTTGTAGATACCTGCGGTTGCGTGGTAGGTGTGATTTACGATGAATGGCGAATGCGACCTGGAGAAGTTGGTGCAGAATCTGGCGCCTATACTCCGTCCCGACCGTTATGTGATCGGATCGGTAGATTCATGGCCCGATCCCCTTCCAGAGGGTCTGCTTGCCACAATCCAGGAGCCGGAGGCGCTCACGGTGATCGCGCCGGTCGCGGAGTCAGGAGGCCTCGGTCTTGAACCGTCTGCCGTTTTTCGCTGCATCCGACTCAATGTGCACTCCAGTCTTCAGGCCGTCGGGTTGACAGCAGTCATTTCGACCCGGCTCGCTCGCCACGGCATTAGCGCAAACCTGCTGGCAGGAGCATATCATGATCACCTCCTGGTTCCGGAGGGAGACGCGGAACGTGCCCTCCGGGTCCTCGAGGAGCTGTCTTCGGAAGCGGAGAGAGTCAAACTGCAGTAGATTTTCAATTTTCTGATGGGAAACATAAATTTGTGAACTTGCTACTGAACCACGGTACGGGTCATTTTTAATTTGCTATGCCTACGAAAGAAAAAAGGTCTCGAGCCAGCTTACGCATACTCCTGCTTGTCGCTTCTGTGCTCCAGATTAGTGGTTGTGCGCACAACGCCGTCATTCACCAAAACCTTGTTGGAGCCGGAGAGAGACCCAACGAAGATGATCAGAAAATTTTAACCCTCATTAATGGAATGTATGAAGTAGTTTCGTGGGATGACGGCAGCAAGATTCATCTGCCCCCGGCGGTCAGTGGTCGCTGGGTTTTTCTGGACGGACAGGTCATGAGTATAATTCACAACAGAACTGATCCACAGGCGCACCAGGCCGCGATCGGGTGGGGGGAAGGAACTGTCAAAGAGAGTCGCTTTTTATACCGATACCCTGAGCATGTAACAATTAAAGGTAGCACGCAGCGTCCTTCCATAGGGCTCAAGAGTCCGTGGGAGGACATGCGCTCGTTTTCCGTCAAATGGAAGGGCGACAGTATCGAAATGACCTCCCAAAGCGGAAAGCAGACATGGGTTATCAGTCCGAACGGAATGCTTTATACTGATAAAGCATGGGGCCCACAGAAGGTTTTCGCGCAGAGGCGGTGGAAGAGAATTTCCGGATAGAGCATCCCACTGAGTTCAGTAAGCAGAGAGGATTTTGGCGGCCGGGGACAGGGTGAGGTTAATCGAAGGCCTCCTCCTCCGTCTCGACCTTTTCGCCCTTGCTGTTCCAGTATTTCTCGGAAACTTTCTTATCATCCCACGGCTTTTCCTCGTAGGCTTTTGCCCGCTCAGGACGATGTTCACTCAACGACAAGTGAGAACCAGAGAGGTCCGCCGGCGTTAACTCCAGAGCCGCTCAGGGAGGGAGGTGCGGCATTATTCGTTCCAACCCTGACATTGACGGTGAATTCACCGGTAACACCAAGTGGCGCCGTCACACCGAAGGCAGTCACGCTAAAAAGGCTGTTGTAAGCGCCAGTTGCGACGTAGTAGGTGCCCGGTGCGAGATTAACACTGATCCTACTGAGAAAACCAAGGTCAGCTACATCGTCATTGTTATCAATGCCATTGCCCTCCGCGTCGTAGAAACCGATCTCGGTGTCATTAACAAGAGAGCCTTGGGTATCGAGGATCAGTGCGCCAGCCGGGACGGTTCCGAGTGGAAGCGCCAGCTCCGGGCTCGTCCCGTCGAGAGGCGGGCCGGGGGGAGGGCCGAAAGTTCTTATCAGCCTGAAGAGTCGAAGATCTCCTGCTGGACGGGCAATGCTGTGGGTATTGAGGGGCGGGGTCGCCGCAAGGTTTTCCAAGCCTGCTACTGGAGCCCAGGAGGCGGGATCGGGATTCTCCTCCGGGCCGTCACTTGCCACTACCGTGTATATCTCAGACCCCGAGCTGTTCCATTTAAACTCTACCGTTTCCCCGCTATCGGGACTCGACACCACGAACTGATAGGGATCCCCCACACTTGGGAGTAGTCCATCAAAAAAATAGGGCTGTTCTTGCAAAAAAGCGGTTTGAATTTCCTCGTCGGTCCAGGCCGAGTCGTAAATTTCCACCCTCGCAATTGTTCCCGAAAACGGAATGGGAGCGCTGTTGACGCTTCCTGCGTCACTTTCAGATCCGAGGCAAACAAGGGTCGGATTCCCATCATTATAGGATGTGTGAACATTGAGGAGGTTGGGATGTTCCTCGCTATTACTGAATTCTCCATCGATGAAGACTCGATCTTCAAGGCCGTCGTAAACCCATGACAACTGAGCCCAGCGTCCCCGGGTCGCCAAGATGTCACTTCCACTTCCGTTTGGGCCCCAACCTACATCTGGTTCGGTAAGATCATTCACCGGCCCGCCTCCCCAGTGGCCAATCGCTCCAAAGGTAGGATTAGTGCCCTGGTGCATGCCAGAATTGGTGCCTACCGGACCTCCCCTGCGGCCCCACGAAACAATCGCTTCCTCCTGCGCAAAGGCCGGATTGAAGACCCACGCCCGGACGGTGTAAGTCTGATTGCCGACCAGACCCAGCGTCGGAGCATCGACCTCAGCGGTCATTTTATCTTCATCGAAGGACAAGCCCTGAATCTGAACCAGAGGATTATTATTTGCGGGATGACTTGCTGCCTCTACCTGCCCGATCAGCGTTGTAAACGGACCGGCCTGTCCCGGGTTGGCTACTGAGTTGACTGCCGCACCATTCGGCAGGTCGAGATTCGTCATGTCGATTCTGACAATTGGGTCGGTAAAAATTTCGGGAGTGCTGTTTGCATCGAGAGGATCTGCTTGGTTGCTCACCTCCTCACCATCAGGAGAGCCATCTCCATCTGTATCAGGATTAAAGGGGTCTGTGCCGACCTGCACTTCCTCCAGGTCCCCAAGGGCGTCGCCATCAGTATCAGCAACCAAAGGATCAGTGCCAGTATCTCTCGTCCCGTTGAAAACCCCTGTTCCGGTTTCCACCCCATCGCCAAGGCCATCCCCGTCGCTATCTGGATTGCAGGGATCGGTCCCTAAGCCCAGCTCCGCGCTATTAGACAAGCTATCACCATCGGGGTCCTCATCAGCATCGGCGACATTCTTGTCCAGACAGCTATATTGATCCTCAACGGCGTCGGTAATGCCGTCACCATCGAGGTCACTGCGCAGGTTGGTGATGCTAAAGGTCCACCAATCGATTCCACCGGCAGGAATAAAGCTTACAGGTTGATCTACACGGTCGGCAGGATTTCCGCTCTCATCTAACCGATCGATATATAGAATGTAGCTGCCGGTCCGGTTTGCCATCGTGGTAACCGAGAATTGCTCTCCGAAGACGGTGTTATTCACTCCGACCGCAATATAGAATCTACCTGCAGACGGAGGTGTCCAGTTGATCCGACTGTTCGTATCGAACAAAAAGAAAATGTTGTCATTTTGATCAAGAAGATTCCCTCTCGCATCGTAGAGTGCCATCTCTGTATCGGGCGGAAATATAAGCACCGGAGGGACTCCTCCTCCCACTCCCTCTGTCTGGAACCGCAGCGAGCCTTGATCAATATCACCAATTACCCCCAAGTCCTCTGCGGGGATGGTGGGATTTCTTCCGAGGGTAACCTCCTCGCCATCGGAGACAGCATCACCATCGGTGTCGTTTAGGTTGGGGTCTGTTCCGGGCTGAGAAGCAGGATTGTTGGGATCATAAGGGAGGGTAGGATTCTCCGTGCCGTCGAGCAGGGTGTCGTTGTCCGAGT
>TARA_B100001057_G_scaffold268058_1_pt1 | contig 19822 bp, 19 predicted proteins | sample TARA_B100001057 | Tara Oceans TARA_B100001057 (sample SAMEA2621839) | marine metagenome | biome: marine biome (ENVO:00000447); feature: surface water layer (ENVO:00002042); material: "saline water (ENVO:00002010), including plankton (ENVO:xxxxxxxx)" | depth 5 m
TCCAGACCCTGGTGGACGTGACCATCGCCTATCCGGACGGAGCACCCACCTTCTGGGAATTTATCTCTGGCCGGGTCAAGGAAGTCAAAATGGAAATCCACACCGTTGATATCCCGGAGCATCTGAAAGGCCGGGACTACTCAACGGATGCAGAGCACCGCCGGAACGTGAAAAACTGGCTGGGGGATCAGTGGCAGGCGAAGGATGAACGGCTGGAGCGGATGCTGGCCCGGTAATTACCGGGCATCAGCTGTCGGAGTCGTCTTCCACTTCATCCGGGTGTTCCTGCTTGTAGCGCTCCCACTCTTCCCAGTCGTGGGGCGTCCCCGCATGGGGCCGGCGCAGGTGCTTGGCGTGCTCCATGGCGTTGTGGCGCAGGCTGTGGTCCCGCTCTTCCTCTTCCTTGTCAAAACCGTACTTTTTCAGAAATTCGTCAGGGCTGATGGGCATGGCGCACCTCCATCAAAGGAATATGTCCTTGTAAGTACGATGCGCCTGCCCGTGTGGTTTTTCAACCGTCGTCGGAGCCGGTCCCGGTCGGGATCTCCTGTGCTTCCACCAGCTTGAAGTTGATCTGCCTGCGTTCTTCGTCCACGCCTGCAAAGCTTACCGTTACCGGCTGCTCCAGCTGGAAGATTCGGCCGTTCTTGTTGTGGATCAGGCGACGAGTGACCGGGTCAAAGCTGTATTTGCCATCCAGATCCTTGCAGCTGACGAACCCTTCCAATCCGTTGGCATCCAGCCGTACAAAGAAACCGGCGGGCACCGTGCGGCTGATCACACCGCTCATGGGTTCTTCGCCGAGTGTTTTGGCAAAGTCACTCTTGAGCCAGGCTTCCAGACTGTTTGCCGCCTGACGGGCGCGGATCTGTGCAGCCTGCAGGGCCTCGAGTTGATCCTCGGTCAAGGCCTTCATGGGGGTGTCCCACAGCGCCGACTTGATCAGCCGGTGGACATAGAAGTCCGAGAACTTGCGCAGTGGCGAAGTAAAGGTGGTGTAGGCGTCCAGGCCCATACCCTGGTGAGGCGCGGGCTTGAAGCTCAGTTCGGCCCGGGCCAGCTGGCGGGACAGTATGGCTTTGACCGGCACCTCGGCTTCCAGGGCATCGGTTTCTTTCATCAGTTTCCGGAAGCCTTCGGCCTGATGGGCATCAACCCCCGAGAGATGTGGTGCGTGGCTGTCGATCAGTGCCCGGATGTTGTCGGCGCGATCATCCCGTAGCCCGGGGTGCTGGATAAACAACCCTGCAGTCTGGTTGGCGAGGAAGTCTGCGGCGCAGCGGTTGGCGGCGACCATGCACTCTTCCACCAGCCGATGGGCTTCATTCTGGACGGACGGTTCAATCAGCCGGATGCGTTTGTTTTCATCGAGCCGGAGGCGGAATTCCGGCCGGTCGCCGCTCAGCAGCGCATGTTCACTGCGCCATTTCCTGAGTGCTGTCGCTGCCTGGTGCAACTGGTCCAGGCTGTTGGCAACGTCGTCCGGAAGTGCCTTGATCTCATCGTCCTCCCGACCTTCGATCAGGTTTGAGACGAGCTCGTAGCTGAGCTTGCCCTTGGACTGGATAACCGCCTGGTGAAAGCTGTAGTCGCCCAGGCTGCCATCGTTGTTAACCTGAAGATCACATACCAGAGCCAGCCGCTTCACGTCTGGCATCAGAGAGCACAGGCGGGTGCTGATGCTGTCAGGCAGCATGGGCAGGGGTTCGCCCGGGAAGTAAATGGCGGTGGCGCGATTGAACGCCTCCTGCTCCGCGGGGCTGTCGGTTTCGATCACAGCGGTCGGGTCGGCAATGGCGATCGACAGCGTCCAGCCGGTGGCGTTGGGTTCGGCCAGCAGGGCATCGTCCATGTCCTGGGTGCCCGGGCTGTCGATGGTCACATACGGGCGATCCGTGCGGTCTTCCCGCCCGGCTTCCCGGGATTCGATATCACTCTCACTGAGGCTGTCGGCCTGTGTACGCACCGCGTCCGGCCAGGTGTCGGCCAGATCAAAGGTAGCCAGGGTGAAAGAGCGTTCAATACCGGGTTCTCCCGCCTTGCCGATTACCCGCAGTACCTTGGCCTGGCCCTTGCCATCCTTGATCGGATGCTTGTGAATCTGACAGTAGAGGTAATCGTCCTGCTGGGCGTTCATTCGCTCTTTGGGGGGAATGAAGATCCAGCGGTTGATGCCCGGGGTTTCGGGCACCACGAAATGGCCTTTGCCTTTCACCAGGTAACGGCCAACAAAGGTGTTCAGGCGGGTTTCCAGCAGTTCGTCCACAACACCCTGGGTTTTGCCTTTCTCAACCTCCTGCTCGGTGACATTCACCCGGTCCCCGGGCAGCACCTTCTGCATTTCCTCGGGTGGCAGGAAGACATCCCGGCCTTCGTCGAGCGCAACAAATCCGAAGCGGCCATTGGTGGCTTTGACTGTTCCGGGAAAAACCACCTTGTTGTCCTTGATATCCGATTTCAGCTGGCGCAACTGGCTGAGGGCGTCGGCATTGAGCATGAAGTAACCTGGCTGGTAAAAAAAATGAATGATGGGGCGGAGTATAACGGTTATGGCGGTATGAGTCAGACCCGTTACGCGGGGTTAATCTCCGGGTCTTCCGAGGTGGTAATACAGACCCGGTTGCGCCCCTCATCCTTGGCCTGATAAAGCGCCCGATCCGCTTGACGAAGAATGGTATCGGTGCTGTCACCCGGCAGAGCAAAGTAGCCACCAACACTGACGGTGACCTGGGTGCCGGTTTTGCGGCTCTCCTGTTCCACGGATTCCCGGATGCGGAGGGCGATACGGTGTAGTGTCTCTGGATCGCAGGGCGACAACAGGACCACGAACTCGTCCCCACCCCAGCGTCCCGGATGGTCGTAGGGGCGCACGCCGGCTTTCAGCCACAGGGCAACCCGGCACAGGATCTGATCGCCGGCCTGATGGCCCAGGTTGTCATTGATGCTCTTGAAATGGTCAATGTCCAGCCAGATCACGCCAAAGCCGGTCTCCTGGCGGCGGGCCCGCTGGATTTCCTCATCCAGCACTTCGTCCAGGCCGCGACGGTTTTTCAGGCCGGTCAGGGGATCGACGCGGGCCAGTCGGTTCAACTCATCCGTTCTTTGAGCGACTTTTTCTTCGAGTTCCCGGGTAGAGTGGCCGAGGCTCTGGGTCATTTTCTCGAAATGATCCGCCAGCCAGCCGATCTCATTATCCGGTTTATCCAGCCGCGGCAGATCGAAGCTGCCCTCCCGGACTTTTTCCACGGCGTGTTTCAGGCTCATGATGGGCTTGAGAATCCGGGACTGGATAATCAGGTGGAACAGCACCAGTGTGACCAGCAGTGTGCCCAGGAATACCGCCACCAGCGGCCACAGATAGCTGGTTGGCAAGAGTGTATTGAGGTCAAGCAGGGTGATCTCAAACCAGCCAATCGCCGGCAGGAAGGCAACCCCGGCCAGATGCTTGCGGCCATCCACCGTCACGAAGCCGCTTTCCACCTGGCCGGCCTGGTCGCCCGGCTTCTTGAGAAGCTGCAACATACCGAGAATCTGCTGCTTGTCCTGGGGATCATCGAACAGCAGGTCGATGGTGTTCTTCTGGCCTTCGGGTTTGATGATGCTGGCGAAGTCGATGTAGTTCCGGTCGCGATAGAGCTGGATGGCGCCATTGTAATCCACGAACAGGGTGGTGATGCCCTCCTGACCGATGTCGACAATATCCTGCAGAAAAGCATCCAGACTCAGACCGGTTCCGACCATACCGACAATTTCGCCGGCCTCATCGCGCATCAGCACATCAATCCAGAGTTTGGTAACACCCAGCTCGGTATCCGGATTTACGTTGAGGTGGAAGTCGCGACCTTCTTCTATGAGCTGGAAAAACCAGGCGTCATCCGGCTTGTCTTTATCCAGCACATATCGGAACTGGTTACCGGCGTATTCGTTCTCCTCGTTGTTGTAGTAATAGTGGGCATTGTTGACGAGGGCAACGAAGTAGTTGTTGTCCCGGAAATTGGAACGAAAACTCTCCATCTGGCGGATGGCTTCAGCTTGGAGTGCGGTGTCATCCGGATTAGCGGCCCAGTTGATCAGGGCGGAGGAACTGGCCATCTGTTTGGCCAACCCGATTTCCCGCTCCAGGGACTGCAGCAGGCGGGCGCTGTCGTAGCGAACCTGTATTTCCGCGACCTGTTGGCCCCAGCGTTCGATGATGCTCTCGGACAGCTCCCGGTAGGCCAGCCACGAAGCCACGGAAGCCACGATGATGAGACTGGCGGCCAGGCCAAGGATGCGGGTTTTAAGGCTCAACGAGTATCCCTCTCGGATTTTTCTGGGTTTCTGGGCGCCAATGATAGAACACTGGTTAACCAGAGTGTAGAAAAAACAGACAGGGACTGGCAGGAAGCGGGAGGAAAAGGAGGCCGCAAGGGCCGATAAATACCGGCCCTTGCCTGGTTATTGGCGTTAATTGTGCTCGGAAAAGATCCGGGTCTGTCCCGCCTCGTTAAACAGGATGACCTTGTAATGATCTTTCCGGTCGCCCATTTCCATGCCGGGTGACCCCATGGGCATCCCGGGCACGCTGAGGCCGGTGGCCTGGGGTGCTTCGCTGATCAGGCGCTTGATGTCCTCGGCTGGCACATGGCCCTCGATGACGTAGTCACCCACGAATGCGGTATGGCAACTGCCAAGACCGGCAATCAGGCCTGCGTCGGCCTTGATCCTGCCCATATCGTTGGTGTTGGTCGCCTCCACCTCGAAGCCATTTTCTTTCAGGTGATCTATCCAGTCATCACAGCAGCCGCAGGTCGGGGATTTGTAAACGTGGATGCTCTGGGCTGCGCCGGCTGCCAGCGCCGTGGTGCTGAATCCCAGGGCTGCCATCAGGCCAAAAGCCAGGGTGTGTTTTTTCATGGCAAGTACCTCAGTGGTGATGTTGATGTTTACTTGAGCCTGTGTCGTCAGAACCGGAAAGCCAGAACCACCAGACGATGGCTGCCATCAGGGCAAGACCTCCGACGTTGACCAGCATTGTTTCCATCAGTTCCGCTCCTGTTGCTGTTTCGGATCACTGTTGCTGTCGTTCTGTTCCGGACGGTGACTGGTTCGGAACAACCTCAAACGGTTGGCGTTGGAGACCACCGTCACCGAAGACAGGGACATGGCAGCGCCGGCCAGTATCGGACTCATCAGTATTCCCCAGACAGGGTAGAGCAGGCCGGCGGCCACCGGAATACCCATTGTGTTGTATACGAACGCGCCAAACAGGTTCTGGTGAATATTTTTCACCGTGGCCCGGGAGATCTCGATGGCATCGGGCACGCCGTGGAGCGAGCCTCGCATCAGCGTGATGCTGGCGCTCTCAATGGCCACATCCGTGCCGGTGCCGATGGCAAAACCGACGTCTGCCGCCGCCAGGGCCGGAGCATCGTTGATGCCGTCGCCGACCATGGCGACTGTGTGGCCCTTGCCGCGCATTTCACTGACCACCTCGGCCTTGTCTTCAGGCAGCACTTCCGCGCGATAGTCATCGATGCCGGCTTTTTTCGCGATGGCCTTTGCGGTGGCGTCGACATCGCCTGTGACCATCATCACCTTGATGCCAGCCTTGTGAAGGCGCTGGATGGCAGCCTTGGAGTCCGGTTTGATGGCATCGGCAACGCCAATGACCCCCAGAGCTTCGGTGCCCAATGCCAGAAACAGGGGCGTGCCGGCTTCTTGGGTAATCGAGTGGGCGGCATCGTCCAGATCGCCCAGCGCAACGCCCTGGTCTTCCAGCCAGCGGCGGTTGCCCAGACGCACGGGCTTGCCGTCGAGTTCACCTTGCACGCCTTTACCATTCAGGGCCTCGAAACCGGTCAGCTTCTCCAGCTGAACGCTTTTTTCTTTGGCCTTCGCCAGAATCGCCTCGGCCAGAGGGTGTTCGGAGTGTTGTTCCAGCCCCGCCGCGAGCGACAGCAGGCGTTGCTCGTCACCGTCGCTGGCATGAACCCGGGTAACTGCCGGATGACCTTCGGTGATGGTGCCGGTTTTATCGAGTATCACCAGGTCCAGCTTACCGGCGGTCTGCAGCGCATCGCCCTGGCGGATCAGGGCGCCGTATTCCGCCGCCTTGCCAACGCCAACCATCACCGACATGGGCGTGGCCAGGCCCAGGGCGCAGGGGCAGGCGATGATCAGCACCGTGGTGGCCGCCACCATCATATGAACCACCGCCGGTTCCGGCCCGACGTTGTACCAGACCAGCGCCGCCACGACGGCAATCAGCATCACGGTGGGCACGAACACCGACGAAATCTTGTCCGCAAGCCGTCCAATGGCAGGCTTCGAGCCCTGGGCTTTTTTCACCAGCTTGATGATTTGAGCCAGCGCGGTGTCACTGCCAACCCGGGTGGCCTCGTAGACAATCGAACCATGGGTGTTGAGGGTGCCGGCAGACACCTCATCGCCTTCCGATTTGCTCACCGGCATGGGCTCACCGGTGAGCATGCTCTCATCAATGCGAGTAGAGCCTTCGGCAATCACGCCATCGACCGGCAGTTTCTCACCGGGTCTTACCCGGATGTGGTCGCCCTTGAGAACCTCCTCTACCGGAATGTCCTGCTCTTCACCATCCCGAATCACCCGCGCGGTTTTCGCCCGCAGGTCCAGCAACCGGCGCACCGCCTCCGATGTCTTGCCTTTGGCCCGAAGCTCCAGGGCCTGACCCAGGTTGATCAGGCCGATGATCATCGCCGAGGCCTCAAAGTAGACATGGCGAGCCATCTCCGGCAACGCGCCGGGAATACTGGTGACGACAATGGAATAAAGCCAGGCGGTGCCGGTACCCAGGGCAATCAGGGTGTCCATGTTGGCGTTATGGTGCCGGAATGCCTTCCAAGCACCAGTGTAGAAGTGTCGTCCGGTAGCGATCATTACCCCAAGAGTGAGAATGCCCAGGTTCAGCCAGGTGAGCTGATTGGCATCCGTCACCATCATGGTGTCGAAACCCATGCCGTAGACCATCAGCCCAAGACCCAGGCTCAGACTCACGGCCATCTTTATCAGCAGTGTCTTGTACTGCTTCCGGTCTTCCTCCTGCTTGCGTGCGTCCGCTTCGTCCTCGTCCTCGATCACGCTGGCGCCATAACCGGCATTTTCTATTGCCTTCACCAGCGCCTCGGGATCGGCATCACCCGTGGCCGTGGCGGTATTGTCCGCCAGGTTCATATGGGAATGGCTGATACCGGAGACCGACATCAGGGCCTTCTCAATGGTGTTTACACAGGAAGAACAGGTAGCACCGGTCACTGACAGATGAATCTGCCCGTCCGCACCGGCTGCTGCCCCAGAACCAGTCGGAGCAGAATCTGCCTCGGTTGCCTGATCTTCAGAGTCGTCGGCGGTATCGGCCTCATCCTCATTCCCTGAAGAACAGCAACTGGCCGGCTCGGCGTCTTCCTGGAAAGGCTCGGCCGGGTAGCCGGTCTCGGTGACAATCCGAGCCGCCTCATCAGCATCCACGCCCTCCGGCAGGTCCACGGTCTGTTTTTCCAGATCGACCTCAACCAGCTCAGCATCGCCTGTCAACGGCTCCAGGGCGCTGCGAATCTTCTTCACACAGCCCTGGCAGGAAGCCCCGGAAATGCTGAGAGTGGTTTGTAAAACAGGTGTGTCAGTCATCCAGAATCACTCCTCGTTCTGTTCAGTTGCCCCGCAACAGGGCGCCGGATCATCCCAGTGTTCGATCAACCGGCAAATGGTATGGCCATCGGGCGTACCATCCGGCATGTCCTGCCAGGCGGCCAGCGCAGCGGTCATCCGCTTGCGCAACTGCTGCAGCTCCCGAATCTCCCTCTCAACCTCCGCCAACCGATGCTGAAACACATCCCGAACCATCGGACACGGCGAATGATGATCGTCCGCCTGATCCAGGATCTGTCTTATCTCAGGCAACGAAAATCCCAGCTGCCGCGCCTTACGGGCAAACCGAAGCCGTCGAAGATCCTCGGCATCGAACTGCTGGTAGTTGTTGTCCGGGTTACGGGTCGGTTTGAGCAGGTTCTCGCGGGTGTAGAACCGGACCGTATCCGGGTTTACGTCAGCGGCTTCTGCAAGCTCTTTTACTTTCATCGCCTTGTTCTCAATGTGCCAAAGATAATGGCTTCAGGAACCAGAGACTGAAGTCAGCACGGCAAACTCCAAACCAATTAAAAATAGACTAAAACCTGTGAGCAACTCACAGGTCAAAGGTTTTCTTGAGGAGGGAAAATCGAAGGACGGCTATCAATCCCGCGAGCGAAGAAACGTACCGCAGGTCTTGCACTGATCCGGCGCCATCAGCTTCGCCTGCCAGCCAATCTTGTGGCCACAAGCCGGACACGCCAGCTTGAGCTGCAGAACAATAATAGGCGTGATCAGCGCAGCGATCAGAACACCCAGGGGGCCCCAGCTTTCACCGCTGGACAACCCAAGCTGACTGCTGAACACCAGAATGACGGTCAGCGCCACAAACGCGAAAATGAAATAGTTCCGGTTCCAGCGTTCCCACTGGCGAATTTTATCGTCCTGCTCCGGAGTCAGGTATTGCGCGGCCATAGAATCTCACCTGAAGGATTTACCCGTATCTTGGGGACGGGCCGCGGCAATTACAATCCGGAATCGGCCGTAATGCCCGCCACCAGAACACCGGAAGCCAGGGCCTTCTCAAGGTCGGAAACCGGAATCGGTCGGCTGATCAGATAACCCTGGGCAAAGTTACATCGATGATTCTTCAGGAAACTCAGCTGCTCCTCGGTTTCCACACCCTCGGCCACCACCTCAATACCCAGGTTGTGAGCCAGGTTGATCACCGCCCGGGTAATCACCGCGTCGTCATGGCGTTCCGTGACTTCCGTGATAAACGAGCGGTCGATTTTCAGCAGGTCAACGGGGAAATCCCGAAGGTAACCGAGCGACGAATAACCCACCCCGAAGTCATCAATGGCAAGGTGAACACCCAGCTGGTGCAGACGCGAAAGCTGATTCAGGTTGTGCTCGATGTTCTGGATGAAGATTTCCTCGGTGAGCTCCACCTCCAGGCGATTCGCCGGCACATTCTCCGCCGCCAGGGCTTCCCGAATGTGGTCCACCAGATCCTCGTCGTCCAGCTCCCGGCCCGAGAGATTGACCGCAATGCGCAGGCCCTCATGGGGAGTGCCTTTCCATGCGGCCAACTGCCGACAGGCCGCCATGACCACCCAGCGCCCGATATCAGTGATCCGACCGCTCTCTTCCGCCAGCGGGATAAACTCCACCGGCGGCAGAAGACCGCGGCGGGGATGGCGCCAGCGGATCAGCGCCTCGACGCTCTGGATTTCACCGGTGTTCAGGTTCAGCTGGGGTTGATAGAAGAGCACGAATTCGTTGTTGGCCAGGGCCTGGCTCAGATCCTTGTCCAGTTCAAGACGCATGACTTCCCGTTCCTGCATGCCCTCGGTATAGAACTGATAGGTATTCCGGCCCTGTTCCTTGGCCCGGTAGAGGGCAATGTCGGCATTGCGCAACAGCGTATCCGCATCCAGACCGCTCTGCGGGTACACCGCTACACCCATTGTGGCGGTAATGCTGTGGGACTGGCCTTGGACCTCGTAGGGCTGGTCAAAGCACTGTTTGATCTGGCCCAGCAGGTGAATGATGTCGTCAATGTCGTCCACCTGTTGCTGGCAGAACATGAACTCATCGCCCCCGGAGTAGGCCACCAGCAGCCGTTCATTGCTGAGGCGGTTCAGCCGCTCGGACACCTTGATCAGCAGTTCATCCCCGAACTGGTGGCCGAGGGAGTCGTTGAGGGTCTGGAAACGGTCCAGGTCCAGCATCACCAGGGCAACCTGGCGCATCTGGCGATCGGCAATGTTCAGGGTGTGGGACAGGTCTTCCATGAAGAACCGACGGTTGGCCAGGCCGGTGAGGGTGTCGGTGGACTCCAGTCGCGCCAGATCTTTCTGAATGGCGGTGCGCTGCTCGATTTCCTGATCCAGTTCCCGGCGGGTCTTGAGCAGGGCGCGGTTGCGCTTGAGAATGAGCTGTACCAGCAGCGTTGTCAGACTGGTCAGCAGACCCATCAGCAAAAGGCTTGCAAAGGTCATCCCCGGCCAATAGCTGTATTGGCTTTCCACCCATTCGGTGGAAGGGCGCAGGGTCAATGTCCAATCCAGGGTCGGCAAATTAACGTCCTGGGTCTGGGCAAAGTCGCGACTAACCGGCTGGGACACGTTGAGTTCATAGCTCACTTCGCCGGCCTCGCGAATCTCGATCCGGAAGGATTCCAGGACCCGCTCGGTGAGAAGCTGGCGCGCCAGCACTTCCATTCGGAACACGCCGGCCATGAAGCCATTATTCTCGGCGCCGGCACCCACCGGCGCATAGATCACCATTCCCTTGCCACCCTGGCGCAAATTGATGACACCGGAAAGATCCCAGCTGCCGGACTGTTTCGCCCGTTCCAGTGCCTGACGCCGTTCCTCATTGAAGGCGACGTTGTAGCCGATAACGTCTTCGTTGTCGGTTATCGGCTCCAGCCAGCGGATAATGAAATCGGAGTCAATCCACTCAATGGCCTGGTAAACGCCGAAGTCGTCGAGGTAGTTGCGGGCATCCTGCCGCCACTCCTGTTCGGTTTTGGCAGGGTCTGCCTCCAGGCGTTTGGCCATACGCCGGATGGCTTCGGCGTGGACCAGAAATTCCCGCTCAAGGTGGTTGGCCATGGCCCGGGCTTCGTTGGTCAGGTTTGCTTCTATCTGACGTTTGTCCTGCTGTACCAGCCCGTAGCGCAGGCCGGCTGCCAGACCCAGGAAAACCAGAAAGATCACCACCGGAAACAGCGGGCTCAGCAGGCCCGAGACAACAGGTTTGGGAGGTGATACAGGTTGTTCCACAGGTTACTCCGTGACTTTAAACGGTGGTACCGGGCAGTCGGCAGCGCCAGCGCAATTATGAAGCATTTCTACCGGCCACCGCCATCAGTTGCTTGATTCGGTCCCGAAGCGAGACTCCAAAGGCGCCGTCGGACAGTGGCCGTGCAATTTCCGGAGAACCCTCGTCAGGTTCGGAACCCGTGCCTCCCAGGTCGATGATACGCGGGGTGACTGGCTGCTTGTCGCCATTGAGCAGCACCTCCACCTTTGGTTTCAGCTTGCGCCGGGGGTGGGTCGCCAGGACGATGGCCACTTCGCCCGTCGACAGCTCGACCAGGCTGCCGGGCGGATACACGCCAATCATCCGTATGAAGGCTTCCACCATGGAAGCGTCGAACTGTTGGCCGCGGTTACGGAACAGGATGCGAATGGCTTCGGAGGCCGGTAGCCCATCCCGGTAACACCGGTCGCTGGTAATGGCATCGAAGGCGTCGACGATGGAAACCAGACGGGCGAAACGGCTGATCTGCCACTCCGCCAGCTGTTCAGGATAGCCGCGACCATCCATGCGTTCATGGTGGTGACGGGAGACATCGCTGATAATCGGATCCAGATTGACATCAGCACAAAGCAATTCGTAACCCAGCGTTGTGTGCTGTCGCATGATGCTGTGCTCTTCTGGCGTCAACGGGCCGGGTTTATTGAGGATCTCGTCGGGAACCCTGAGTTTGCCAAGGTCGTGCAGCAGACCGCACATGCCCACGGTCTCCAGGTCTTCGTCCGGCATGCCCAGGAAGCGGGCAAAGGCGACACAGAATATAGCCACCCTGAGGCAATGCTCTGCGGTGTAGGCATCCCGGGACTTTATCCTGCTCATCCAGAACATGGCGCTTGCGTTGGCTTTCACGCTGTCGACGCACTCCCGGATGATGGGGCGGGCGCTCTGGAGGTTGAGGTCATTGCCGGCTTCAATCTGTCGGGTGACTTCTTCCACAAAGGCCTGGGTCCGGCTCCAGGTTGCGTGTGCCCTTGGGAGTTCCTGCTGGAGAGAGCAGGTTTCCGGCAGCGGTTCGCTGGTGCGACGCTTGAGTAGCGAGATCTGATCGAGCACCGGGTTCAGGCGTGATTCTTCATCCTCCACCAGAACCCACTCACAGTACTGCCGCAGAATCTGCGCCTGGTTGTCATCAGTCAGGGTGAAGCCCTGAAACAGAACCGGCACCTGGGTCCAGGGCCGGTCCAGGCTCACGACGCGCATGCCGGGCTGGAGAAGGTCCACCGGTAAGCGCACCCGCTGGAGAGTCGAAACAGGGGAGTCCGAATGAGTTGCGAGCGCCGACGGCGCCGAGACGGAATGTCGGTGCTGTTTGCTGGATTTACGTCGGAACCACATGGCTCTACCAGTCTTCTGTTTTATGTCCGGTGATTATGTCAGACCTGACAGACCGGTTACAGAAGAGTGCTGGAAGTGTGACGCAGTTCCTGATGCAGATCGGGTATCAGGCGTTTCCGGAAACTCTGGCAATCCCCAGCCGGGGAATTTCCTGCTTGGGGCAACGGTCCATCACCACGGTCAGCCCCGAGGCTTCCGCTCGCGCCGCCCCTTCATGGTTGATGACGCCAATCTGGAGCCAGACCACGGGGATTTTCAGATCGATGGCCTGGTCGATAATCGCATCGGTGCGCTCCGGCGCCAGGAACAGGTCAACCATGTCCACCGGTTCGGGAAGGCTTCGGAGGTCGGCGTATACCGTTTCACCGAGCACGGTCTGACCTGCCAGGCGGGGATTGACCGGTAGGATTCGGTAGCCCTGGGACTGCAGGTACTCCATGACCTCATGGGAAGGCCGGCTGGTCTTTTCACTCGCGCCGACAAGGGCGATGGTCCTGACAGTGGTCAGGATGTCACGCAACTGTTCCGGGCTGGTACTGGGCATGATGCTGGCGAAACCTCGCTGGATTAACGGTGTGCCTGCAGACAGACAGACACGGACTCCGCGTAGCGTAGCGCGTGGGGCTTGTCGATTTCCACCTCGGCCCACTGGACCGCCTCGTGTTCCATGACAATGGTCAGGACCTCGTGGGTCAGGCGTTCCAGCAGGGCGAAGCGATTGCCATCCACGTGGTGAATGATCTGCTTGGTGATGGTGCGATAGTTGAGGGCGGCAGAGATTTCATTCCGGTTTACCGCCTCAGAGGCATCGTAAGTCAGCGCGACGTTAATCAACACGTCCTGCTGATTATTGATTTCTTCTTCCTTGATGCCGATGTAGGCCCTGAGAAGAAGATCCTTGATGCGGACTTTTGCCAGGTGATTCCCGTTGACGTCTGTCATGCGCCCTCCCTCGGGTCAGATAGTTCAGCGATTGTTACTGATCAGCGTCAGAAACTCTGTGCGGGTCGCCTGGGATTTGCGGAACTGCCCCAGCATCATCGAGGTTTTCATGCGGGAATTCTGTTTCTCCACGCCCCGCATCATCATGCACATGTGCTGGGCTTCGATGACAACGGCCACGCCCTTGGCGCCCGTGACGCTCTCAACAGCTTCGGCAATCTGTCGGGTCAGGTTTTCCTGGATCTGCAGACGGCGGGCGTACATGTCGACGATGCGGGCAAACTTGGACAGGCCCAGTACCTTGCCAGCGGGCAGGTAGGCAATGTGGCACTTGCCGATGAACGGCAGCATATGGTGCTCACACATGCTGTAGAGTTCGATATCCTGAACCACGACCATTTCATCCATGGCCGATTCGAATACCGCATTGTTCACCAGGTCGCCAAGGTCCTGCTGGTACCCGCACGTGAGGAACTGCATGGCCTTGGCCGCGCGCATTGGAGTGTCTTGCAGACCCTCGCGATCCGGGTCTTCGCCCAGGCCATCGATGATGGCACGGAAGTGCCCTGAGAGGTCGTCAAGGAGTTTACTCATAGTCTTTTCCGGTTAGCAGTGTCTTACGAGGGCCAAAGCTTAAGGCAATTTGCCCGCCATCTCTACGCTTTACGCAGGCATCGTCGGAAAAGACCACTTTGGCCGCCACGCCCAATGGTATGGGCGGTGGGGCTATGGCAGTGGCGGCCGGTTTGTTCTACAGTTTCAGGCTATCAATGTTCGTCGGGGACAATGCATGGATGAGGTGATGCCGACCGTTGGTGGGGTTTCCGCCGCGGGGCGCGAGGAAGGCACCCTAGAAGGGTGGCAACATGGAGGTAAGTGGTTCAGTTTCGAGGGACATGCCATCTTCAGCCGGATGGCAGGCTCGGGAGAACCGCTGGTGCTGATCCATGGATTTCCCACTGCCAGCTGGGACTGGAATCGACTCTGGCCGATGCTGATTCAGCAGCACAACGTGCTGGCCCTGGACATGCTGGGCTTTGGCTTTTCCGATAAACCCGCCGATTACGATTACAGCATTGAAGACCAGGCGGATCTGTTTCAGGGCTGGATTGAGGGTCTGGGTCTGCCGTCCGTGCACCTTCTGGTTCATGACTACGGGTGCAGTGTTGCCCAGGAGCTTCTGGCGAGGGAGCAAGAGGACCTGCTGCCATTCCGGATTGCGAGTGTCTGTTTCCTCAACGGCGCCCTTTTCCCCGAGGTCCACAATCCCCTGCTTATTCAGAAGCTGCTGGGGAGCCCCTTTGGCGGGCTGATCAGCCGAGGCCTGACCCGACGCAGTTTCGAGCGAAACTTCCGCCGGTTATTCGGAAGCCAGAATCCGCCTGATCGACAGGATATGGAGGATTTCTGGCACCTGCTGACCTACAACAACGGCCGGGGCATCCTGCATCATCTGATCCAGTTCATGGAAGAACGACGCTGTCACCGCAACCGGTGGGTTGGCGCGCTGCAGAAGGCAACGCAGCCGATGCGATTGATTTCGGGTACCGCCGATCCGGTCTCGGGTGCCGGCATGGTCAGACGCTACAGGGAACTGATGCCCGATGGTGATGTGGTCACCCTCAGGAATATCGGGCACTACCCCCATCTGGAGTGCCCCTGGGAAGTTTTCAGTGCCTATCGGGAGTTTCGCAAGCGCTGCGAGGGATAACCCCCGGGGCGGGCTTTCCTTAGCCCGATGCGGAATCGGGCATATCCTCGGCACCCCGGCCTACAACCGGTAGCGGCCGGGCCGCGTTGACGACCTGGTTGCGACCCCGGGATTTTGCTTCGTAAAGCGCCTGGTCCGCCCGGTTCAGCCAGACTGACCAGGTCTCACCCTTGCTGACCTCGGCGACACTGGCACTGGCGGTTACCTTGATATCTTCCAGGAATGGCCGTGCGCTGATGCTGGTCAAAAGCTGATTCGCCAGCACATCGGCATCTTTCTGGCGGGTTTCCGGCAGAACGATCATGAACTCCTCACCACCAATCCGGAACAGCTGATCGCTCTCGCGCAGGCGGGATCTCAGGCGCAGTGCCATTTCCGTGAGCACCTTGTCGCCGGCCAGATGACCCCACTGATCGTTGATCGTCTTGAAGTAGTCAAGGTCCAGCAGAATCAGGCTGGAGACCCGCTCATACCGCTCCCGCATCTGAATCTGACCGTTGAGGATGTCAGCCAGTTGCGAACGGTTCAGACAGCCGGTCAGGGGATCGGTGGTTGCCAGTCGCGTGAGTTCCTGCTGAAGCTTGCCCACCAGCCAGGCGAAAATCATGGCAAACAGGCACGTGAGGCCCAGCGAAAAGGTTATCCGCCAGAAGTCGGCCTCGGGAAATCGTAAAAAGGACACGACGGCCATAACGACAACGAAAACAATGTTACTTCCAATCGCCTCCCTGAGCGGTAGTAAAAAGAACAGGGCCGTGGCCGCCGGGTAGGCCCAGTACAGGCCGGCATGGCCATTGATGTGTGTCGAGTAGGCGGCACTGACCACGGCGAGCAGTGGAAACAGACGGCCTTTGAGGAAGTAGGTGCCCCGGAACCTCAGGAATGCGATAACCAGAAGGGCGTTCGTGCAGAACAGGACCAGTACCGCGGAAAGCAGATAATGGGATTGCTGCCATTGCACCAGAACCAGGGGCGCTACGGCGATAAATGCCCAGAAATGCAGGTGATAAACCAACTGGCGCTTGAAACCCAGCACCGCGAGTGTCGGGTTGGTGGCAAGGGTGGAGGGTGGTACCGAAAAATTCACAGCATACTCCCGCTGTTTGAGTCGTATCCGCCCGCGTCCGGTGCCGGGACAGTCTTGAAGTCTAGCATGGCCGTTCATTTAATGAAGCAGACAGCGCCGTTTATGACCACCATTAGTTTTGTTCAGTTGGCCGCGCCTTGTCCACTTCGTTAAACTCCGCGGGACTGATTCAGGGACACGCCCAGGGACCATCCTATGACTGCTATTCACATCCGAGAACCGGCTCTGACGATCCGGGCAGGCCGGCGCGCGATGCAGCGCCTCAGGGAAACGCCGCTGTCGCCCGAGGATGTGCATGTCATTCCGGGTGCTGCCGGTGGCCCCAAGGCTCTGGGAATAAGTGGCCTGGATAAAGCCATTTTCGGTGACTGGTTGCCAAGGGTTCCCCAGGAGCGATCATTGATCGGCTCGTCGATCGGCAGCTGGCGTTTTGCCGCCGTGGCTTCCTCCGATGACCCGAAAGCCCAGCTTGCCCGGCTGGCGGAACTTTATACCGCACAACGCTTTGCCAAGGGTGTCAGCGCTGAGGAAGTGAGCCGCAAGAGCGTGCTGTTTCTGGAAGAGCTGCTCGGTGGGCGGGAAGACGCCATTCTGAACCACCCATGGTACCGACTGAACGTTGTGGTCGTTCGCAGCCTTGGCATGCTGGCGGAAGACGCCCGGGGCCGGCTGGGGCTCGGCCTTATGGGCGCGATCAGCGCCAACATGGTCAGTCGTCGTCATCTGGGCAGGTTCATGGAGCGGGGCATCATCCATGACGCCCGCCTGAAAGCGCCTGTGTCCAACCTGGTGGATTTTCCCAGCCACGAGGTTGCGTTTAACCGGGATAACCTGTTGCCTGCTCTCCTGGCCTCCGCATCTATCCCCCTGGTGATGTCCGGTGTCCGCAATATCCCCGGCGCGCCCGAGGGTGTCTATCGAGACGGTGGTTTGCTGGACTACCACCTGGATCTGCCTTACCAGCAGCCTGGCGTGGTGCTCTACCCGCATTTCACCGATAAGGTGGTTCCCGGCTGGTTCGACAAGTCCCTGCCCTGGCGGCGGGGCGACGCCTCCCGGTTGCAGGACGTGCTGCTGGTTGCGCCATCAAGAAGCTATCTGGAGTCCCTGCCTGACCGCAAGCTCCCGGACCGGAAGGATTTCGAGCGCTATGCCGGTGACGATGCCGGCCGGGAACGGGCCTGGCGTTCGGCGATTGCCGAGAGTGATCGCCTTGGCGATGAGTTTATGGAACTCACCGAAACCCGGCGCCTGCCCGATGTCATCAGGCCGCTCTGAACACAGGGCTTCCGAAAGAGTGACTATACTGGTGCAGTAAAGTCACGAATCGGGGGATATGTTATGTCGGATGAAAAACCGGTGGTCGCCAGCAAGACACCGTTCTCTGTGATGGTTGAGGCGGGCAAGAACTACTTCTGGTGTGCCTGTGGCCGCAGTAGTAGCCAGCCATTCTGTGACGGTTCCCACAAGGGGACCGGGATAACCCCGATCAAATACGAGGCGGAGAAGAAAGAGTGGGTGTGGTTCTGCGGGTGCAAGCAAACCGGTAACGCCCCTCTCTGCGATGGCAGTCACAAAGCGCTCGAGTAGAGCGCCATTCGCTGCAGGGTACTCACCCTGAAGCCCGAGAGGCCGTGAACCGGGTCTTTCAGCGCCCGAACCCTGAGTACTACTGGAATCTCCGTCTCCTGGTCACGATGGACCAGGGAAAGATCAACGCGTTCAATGGAACTGTCACTGCGGGCGGCTGCGAGAGCTCGCCGGAAATTGTCCCGGGACGCCGGTGCAACAAGTTCCTCCAGGGGCTGGTTGACCAGGTCAGCGGGTGCCTGGTCCAGAAGTTCGGCGATTTGCGGTGAAACAAAACCGATCCTGCCTCTTTCGTCCAGTTCCCATATGACCGCACCGGACAGGGCCACCAGATCCCGGCTCCGTTGCTCACTATCGTTCAGTGCCCGCCGAAGTATCGATTTTTCGACCTGAAAGTTGGCGATCTGATGGTCAGCACCAATTTCTCTCTGTTCCAGACCACGAATGTGAAGTGTTTGCCGGTGTAGCCGTCGGTTCAGCACCAGGGTGAGGGCGGCCGCGAACACCGACAGGGCTGCACCGGCGATCCAGACGGTTCGTCGGGAGGCTTGGGCGACCGCTTCAAGTCCCTCTGGAGACGGCACGGTCGTGAGTATCCAGTTCTGATCCATTGGCGAAACTTCGGTACGCAGCGCCCGTGTCGGGTCCACCGAACCGTTGGTGCCCAGTTCCAACAGCGGCATCTTGGTATGTCGTTCGAGGGTGTCGATGCGCAGTCCGAGAGAATCCGGCAGGGTGTCACTGAACAAGGCCTGGAGCCAGGCCGACACGGGTTGGTTGTGGTCGCCCACCATCGACTGGTCCGGAACGTTGGCCAGCAGATGATTCACCAGGGCCTGATGCTGGGCGTGATATCGCGCTTCGGCAAGCGCCATGGCCCGACGCGCTTCAATGTTTGCAGTAATTCCGGTTACCAGCAGGCCGGCGGCGACCAGAAGCAGGGGAATCCAGATTCCTGGCCATAAGACCGGTCTGCGGAAACGGGCTGGAGTCGAGCTTTCCATGCCGGGCGTCCTTTGCGGCTGGGTCTGTACCCTCAGAACAGACCGACGTTACTCCTATACTCTAGTCCAGCTCATGAAGAGAGGGAAATGCTCAGGTCCGGGCTTTGCCAGCTGCGCCGTAGACCAGCAGGAATACGGCAAAAGCCGTGACAACAACGGAAGGGCCGGCCGGTGTGTCCAGGTGCCAGGACAGACTCAGACCGCCGCTCACCGCGACAAACCCGAATCCGACGGCCATGGCTGCCATGATTTCCGGATTGTGGGCCAGGCGCCTGGCGGTTGCCGCAGGAATAATCAGCAGTGCGGTAATCAGCAGCACGCCCACGATTTTCATGGCTACCGCAATGACCAGTGAGAACATCAGCATCAGAACGAGGCGAAGCCGCTCTACGGCAACACCCTCCACCCGGGCGAGTTCTTCGTGAATCGTGCTCATCAGCAACCCCTGCCAGAGCACGGCAAGGAGGATAATGATCAGTGCCGCGCCGCCGTAGATCCACAGCAGGTCTTCACGGCTCATGGCCAGCAGATCCCCGAACAGAAGGCCGGTCAGATCGACACGGACATCCGGCATGAAGCTCAGGGTTACCAGCCCTATGGCCAGGGCGCTGTGGGCCAGTATGCCCAGTAGGGTATCGGTTGCCAGAGTCCGGGTCCGTGACAGGAGTACCAGTGCCATGGCCAGCACCACACAGGTGATGATCACACCGAGGTTCAGCGGTACGCTGATCAGGAAGCTCAGGGCGATGCCGAGCAAGGCCGAGTGCGCCAGGGTATCGCCAAAATAGGCCAGTCGTCGCCAGACCACGAAACAGCCCAATGGACCGGCTACCAGGGCCACGCCGAGTCCGCCGATCAGGGCGCGCCAGAAGAAATCGTCCAGAATCGCGTCAATGATGGGCATGGTCACACTCCGTGTGTCTGCCCTCGACAACATCCCCGTGCAGATCGTGGCTGTGGTTGTGGTGATGGTGATAGACCGCGAGGGACTCTGCCACGGGGCGACCGAATGTCTCGATGAAAGCCGGGTCGTGGGAGATGTCCTCGGGGTAACCGCTGCAGCAGACATGCTGGTTCAGGCAGATAACCTTGTCGGTTGCTGCCATGACCAGGTGCAGGTCGTGGGAGATCATGATAACACCGCAGTTCAGGTCATCCCTTAACTGGCGTATCAGATCATACAATGACGCCTGGCCATTGATGTCGACGCCCTGGGCGGGCTCATCAAGGACCAGAAGG
>TARA_B100001057_G_scaffold87974_1_pt1 | contig 19818 bp, 27 predicted proteins | sample TARA_B100001057 | Tara Oceans TARA_B100001057 (sample SAMEA2621839) | marine metagenome | biome: marine biome (ENVO:00000447); feature: surface water layer (ENVO:00002042); material: "saline water (ENVO:00002010), including plankton (ENVO:xxxxxxxx)" | depth 5 m
ACAGGATTATGTAGGTAGATATCGACGTTTGCCTTTGCCTTTTCGATGTTACCAAGTGCTTGAGCCCTCAGGGCTTTGACAATAGTTCTTCTCATTTGTATATTCCTTCTTTAATTATTATATCACTTGACGTGAATTTGTCCAATCATTCCTGCACCCTGATGAGGACCACAGAAGAAATCATAATCTCCTGCATCAACAAATTTAATATCCTGTGCTTCACCAGGGTTAAACATCAATGATTCCCTTGACAGGTCAGCTCTTCCCTCAACAATAATGTTGTGAGGTGGAAGCATTCCATTGACAAAGTGTACAGTTTCACCCGCTTCAATAGTGATGTCAGATGGATCAAAAATTAAGTTACCATTTGATCCCATACTGACATCTACAGCCCAAGCAGGAAGGGCAAGAATTAGTGTAGCCAGAAAAACAAAAAAGAATTTCATATATCAATTACTTGACTACACTATCTATTCACATCTTATATGTGTCGTCAGACTTTTGTGTTGGAACAATAGTAAAAGAACCTGGTTCTACTCTGATCGTTTGGCCAGGTGCGGTCTCTGATGCTTTCTTAATTAGATACTCCATGTCACCTCTTGTAACACCAGCAGAAGCACCACCATTCTTTTTACCAGCCTGAACACCAAACGTTGCTAGAACTCCAGTAAAGACTGAGGCGATAAAAGTGGGGTCGAGCTTCTGCTCTGGGATTCCAAGTGCAGGTGGTAGTTTAATGTACGCCAACGTGAGGATTCCACCGCTCCATACAAGGATACCAAGACGGACAAAAGTAGATAGAATTGCCAGTTGTTCTTCCTTGTCATCAGCAGCCTCCTTTATTTTACCAAGTAGACCCTTCTTCTTTTTAGGGTCTTCCTTCTTGACTTCCTCTGACATGGTATCTATACAAGGCAATAGTATTTAGAAAAAAGGGGGCCCTTTATGCCCCCTGTCCTTGATATACTGGTGTCATCATACCACCGTCAGGTGGTCCATCATCCTCATCCTTACTGGCTAGAGCCAACATGAGGAAGTATGGGGTAATGATGAACACAAATGTCTGAAATAGTGTCCAGTCGTAAATCATGAGTTGTATGCCACTACTGCAATAGGGATCAGCATTACCATTGCTGCCACTACAAATGCCATCACACTACTCCAGGAATAATTTGTCCGGTCACAGCATAGACAGCGCAGATGATGATAAAACCCATCATAGCTGCACGGCCGTTAGCCCGAAAGAAAATGTCTGCGTTAGTTGCGTTGTCCATCAAAAGATGCCGGGAATAATTTGGCCTGTGGTTGCGTATGCTCCCATGGCTGCGACGACACCCAGCATGGCTGCCCAACCGTTAATGCGTTCTGCTCTTTCGTTCATTTGATTTCTCCAAAGTGTTGTTGTAAATTACGACTCTACCATTTTCGTGGGTGAATACTAATTCATCCTCGTGCCCCCAGCAGAGTTCTTCGTATAGGGCGTTCAGTCTCTCCATGTCTTCATAGAGTTGGTTAGGGTTTGGCATCAATACAAATACTCTTCTTGATCAGATAGGATTACACAATCACTTGTAGGATAGGTGACGCAGAGAAGAGAGAGACCTTCTTCTAGTTGATCGTCATCAAGGAATGATTGCTCTTCGTTGTCAATCGTTCCGCTGATTACCTTACCAGCACATGAGGAACATGCTCCGGCTTTACAAGAGTAAGGTAAGTCTAGTCCCGCTTCTTCTCCAGCCTCAAGAATGTATTGATCCTCTTCACAATTGAATGTGGTTTCGGTTCCATCAGGCTGCTGGATAGTAATAGAATAAGACACCATTGGTTTCTTGTCTAGGTAATTTATACTACTATATTGTATAAAAGTTACTGACCAATGTCAAGTATGTGTCAGATTCCAAACACACCGAAGAAGAACAAGCTTCCAGAAGTTGCGTAGGAAAGAACCGCAGCAACGAAACCGATCATGGCTGTACGGCCATTCAGCTTCTCTGCTTTCTCAGCATATGTTTCATAACCGTAGCGCTCAGCTGCGGTCTGGTCAATGTACATACGAGGCTCTTTAGCCCACATGTTTTGTTGACCTTGATCATTAGAACTAACAGTCACAATAGAACTCCTGTGAAGTATTGTTACATTATATATGATTTCTTAACATTTGTCAACACTGTCAGTCCGAATACTGGCACACATCAGGGTTGTCACGACAGAATTCCCTGACATGACCGTGAATATCATGTTCCATCTTGTGATGGTAAGAGATATGAATCAGTTGTATAAAAGAAAGAACCCCTGTACATCCTACGAGAACGAGTGCAAAGGGATTGAATAGAAGTTTAATTATCTTCATCTACTGTGGGGGGATTAGGCCATCCTGGAGGACACATAGGAACAGTGAAACGATCCTTCATAACAAAGTCAATGGTTTTTTGTGTAACCAACACTGGAGGTTGTGGACTTGGATCCCATACGGATGGCATATCCAACCACACCTTACCTGTCTCTTCGTCTGGTGTGATAGTCATCACACATAAATCGGGTACTTGATAATCCATAAAAAAAGAGGGCCACTAGGACCCTCATATTATAACACGTTATTGCGAATCAGAAACTGAACTTAACGCCCAGCTTACCACCTACGTTCAGGTCATCGAAGTCCTGGTCAGCAGTCAGCATGGAGAGTTCGCCATAAGCACCGAGTCTTTCGGTGATAGCAACGGACGCACCAACCTTACCGGAGATTTCGGTTTCGGTCTCTTCGCCGTCAACAGATACCAGAGCAGGACCGCCTTGGACATACCAAGCAGCAGACTCACCCAGGTCACCCTCGTAGCCGACATGCAGATCGGTTACAGCACCACTGTAGTCATCACCGACCCAACCAGCATTGGTTTCGACGTTGACGTAGGGACCTGCAAGGGCAGCGCCTGCGGAAAGAGCGGAAGCAGACAGAGCTGCGAATACAGATTTGAACATTAGTTTTTACCTCGTTTTGTCTCGTGGAGTTTTACCCACGGATGGAAAGGGAATCGACAACTCCCTGTTAGGAACCCCTGTCTAAAAATTGACAAAAGGTTAAGTATATATACTCGTCAAGAACTTGACGGAGTATTTTGTTGATTCTCTGACGCACCTGATATCCTACCGAGGTAGGGATCAAAGTTCATCAATTCATCAATAGACATCTGGGCTCCAGCCTGTGACCAGAAGTTAAACTGAGCCTGATAGTTACTCTTGTGGAACACCTCCACATGGTCCTGGTGTATGCTAGAACCCAGTTCTGTCTTGTATAACAAAAGGGGAATGGCGTAAGTGTTACCAGAGTTGTAGATGAGATCATCAGCAACTGGTCTGGGTCTTACATCATTATCAAGTTTGTACTTGTTACCTCTACAGTGGAGACGAATTAACTTCTCCGCATGGTGTCGAGTAATCAAGTAACATGCCGTAGAGAATTCATTAACGAATCTCTTGTGGATTTTGACATGGACATCACCTGTACAGATGATTGAGATCTGACAAACGTCCCAGTCATAAGGAATCTTACCATAGAAGTCCTTCCATGTAAAGTTCCAGAATCTGACTAGATCTAAATCACAGTCATCCTCCATCATGATCGCTACCGGATCACCACTCTCATAGAACTCCTTGATGGCCTTGAGGTGTGATGTCACACAACCAATCTCACCCGACTGACACATGTCAGGATACCTACCCTTTAGAATGTCACCTAGATCGTCTTCACGACCATCGTAAGCGGACACACGGGTATAGTTTTCAATCTCCCAGTACTTAAACTGGTTAGTCATATACTCCCAACGTTCTGGTTGATCATCAAGGTTGATGCAATAGATCTTGGGAAGACCTTGAAGTTTATAAGCACCTTTGTTTCTGTCCATCAAATAGTCTCCCAGTGTCGGGGGTATAAATCTTTGGTATTTAAGTGAGAGTTATTTGGTCCGAACCAGACTTTAGGTGCAATGACTTTACCGGTGTTTGCCAACCATGCAGCCCACCATGAGAATGAAGAGTTGGCAATGATGAAGTCACTACACTTTGTCATCAGGTAGAGATCAATGTAGGAACTATTACCTCTGGAGATAATGAATCTATCTGGTTTGAATAGCTCCTGTTCTGTAGCCCATTCAGGATCGTCTGTGAAGACGATTACATCTCTCCTTACCTCAAACTTACTTAACGCCTTCTCGTACCATTCTAGGGGGAGATTGTGATGATTACCACTATTGATTAGGAAATCACCACGACGTATATGTAGAGCGATAGGATCGTTGAATACACTTTCTACAATCTCTTTACACTCATCAATAAATGGTTTCTTGAATGTAAAGTCCTTACGGATCTCATCAGAGATATGTTTAAAGTATTTCTCTGTCTGAAAGAATCCAAATAGGTTACAGTTGTCTGGACATTTATTGAATAGTTTTTCGTCAAACTCAAAACCACCCTCTCGGATGTCCATTGCTTTAATCATACCTCTTTTACAGTCAAGTGTAAAGGGGACATCCAATTCAATATGGAGTTTGTTACCGATACCGTCGTCAAAGATCTCATCATGATCAGGGATCATGAAATCATATCCGTTGTGTAAGGCGATACCTTTAGTCGAAGCATACTGGAACATCTGGTTACCCAGTTGTCCCAACTTACCGAGATAGTTAAACGTAATCATTCTTCATCGCATTGAATACTTTGGCAATACCATCTTGAAGATTGGTTGTAGGTAACCACCAGTCTTTAATAAACATATTAGCATCATTCCTCTTATCAAGTTGCACACTGTCCTTTGCAATACCAGGTGTGATCTTGATTGGTCTATTGATCAGATTGAATTGACCCATGATGATAGCAGCAACTTCTTTAATGCTTGAGGAATTAAATGATGTGATATGTAGTGGATCTTCGGGTTTAAAGTCTGTGTAGTGCATCATGATAGTCTCAAGAGCTTCACAACAATCTTCAGCATACAGGAACTGTCGTTCTTCTGTACCATCCGTCATCATATCAAAGTCACCATGTTCAAACCCCTTACGGATAAAGTCTGTAATAACATGTGACTTTTCATGGTCTTTCTCAATACCATACACGTTCCAAAACTTGACAGTCAGACCACCAAGTGTAGAGGTGTACATCTCACCAACTCTCTTCATAACACCATATGGAGAGTAAGACATATTACTCATCTGTGAGGATGCAAATACAAATCTCTTATTAGTTTTCTCCAAAAGATTAAAGACGTTAGCCATCATACGTGTATTATTGTTGATGAACTTAAACGTGTGCTGATACTTCTTGAGATATCTAGATCCACCAACATCAAACGCCAGAAAGAATACAAAGTCAGAGTCAATAATTTTCTCCATGAGAAGACTATTGTCATTCACTGTAAGGTCTTGCCAGTGAGGATCATTTACTTTGTCAAATTCATGAACAGTGTGTCCCTTCTCACGAAGATATTCGGTAAGGTATGCACCGATCTGACCACTTGATCCTAGGTTTAGAACTTTCATACGGCAGGAACTACGGGAACTACAGGAATCTCTTCGTTATATGTTGCCCAGTCAGCATCAAATTGTTTGATACCTTCGCGGGTAAGGACATGATCATACATCTTGTCAAAGATTGTGGGAGGCATGGTCACGATGTCAGCACCATTATAGAATGATCTTACGACTCTTTGTACAGATCTTATTGAGGCAGAAAGTACTCTAGTGCGAATGCCATGAATACGATACAGCTCCACGATAGAACGTACCACTTCAAGACCCGCGACACTTTCATCATCCAGTCTTCCAACGAACGGGGAAACATAGTAAGCTCCAGAATTGGCAGCAAGAATTGCTTGTGCGGCACTAAAGATAAGAGTCACGTTGACACGGATATTCTCTTTTGAAAGTTCACGACATGCAAGTAAACCTTCGCGAGTACAAGGTACTTTAATAGTACATACCTCTCCAAACTCCTCCACCAGGTTGTGTGCCTCTGCAACGATATATGGTGCCTCTCCAACAATCTCCATGGAGATATCTTTGACACCCATCAACATCAGTTCACGATATACATCTTGTGGTTTACGACCACTCTTCTTGATAAGAGTAGGATTAGTTGTCACACCATCAATCAGACCTGTCCCGAAGTGACGTGCTACCTCAGCATTATCAGCTGTGTCTAGAAAAATTTTCATAGGTATTTCTGTAAGTAACTTTGATTAGAGTAGTATTCAATAAGTTGTTCTTTTGTCATTCTCTGTATCTCCTCCCATAGATCATTATTAGATTGCATATGGGGATTGGTAAACCAGGAGTTCTCACCACGAGCATGTTCTAGATGATAGATGAAATTAGATATACGTCCAACATTATATCCTAACTTTTGATATCTGTATAGTCTTTCCTTGTCCTCTGGTGCATATGCCTTGAAGTTTTCGTTCTCCATACCACCTTCGATATAGACAGATCGTTTGAAGAATTGAACCCATCCAGACTGAGCATCGTAGATAGAGGAGTTTGATTTCAGTATAGCATAGTCATAACTCTCTAGAAAATCAGAGACTACATCATCAGATGGTTTAACTTGGTACTGATAGTTACCCCACCCGTAGGGGTAGACAACATCGTAACCACCATCCATGATCATGTCATATGATTTCTTCATCGAATTGATAGGAAGTATCGCATCACAATCATAGTTGACAACGATATCAGTATCTGCCTCATGGATCATCTCATTCAATACTCTCTGTCTATGGAACAGAGGAACATCACTCTCTTCAAAGATATGTTTGACTTTGACCGGGACTGAAAGAATATTCTTCAATACCGGAAGTGCATCACTGACAAATCTGGATGTCTTATCCACTTCCTTGATAATGATATTAGTATCAAAGTTTTCAAGGAGATAAGATGTAGTTGTAATTACATTCCTCAATCTATCATCCGATTCAATCCTGATCGGAATGATGAATGTCGCATTACTAAGGTCGATCATACTTGTGTCTTGATCCAATCAAGAATATTTACTTTGGGTTTCCAAGTCAATTCAGTTTTCGCCTTACGAATGTCAGCCAGGGTCTCCTTCATCTCACCAGGTTTGGCGGACAGATGAACCTGATCTTCCGAGATAGCATTAGCAATCTCATTGACACTCCAGTTCTCACCATATCCAATGTTATAGACCTCACCCCAGTTGTCAAGTTCCTCAAAACTAATAACTGCGTTGGCATTGACCACATCAGACACATGAATAAAGTCACGTCTCTGTTCACCATCACCAAAGATAGTCAGTGGCTGACCCTCTTTCTTCATCTTGATAAACTTACTCACACAAGGTGCGTATGTTCCTACGTGTCTTGCCCTCTCACCATACACGTTTGTATATCTGAAGGCAACAGTCTTCATACCATAGAGATGATGATATGCTTTGACTAGTTGTTCACCACACAATTTACCAATAGCATAAGGGTTGAGTGGATCTTCCCTCATAATCTCGGTGTTGGGAATAGGATTATTGTTACCATAACATGCAGAGGTAGAGGAGTAGATAAACTTCTCCACACCAGCAGCTCTTGCTGCCTCAAGTACATTCACTGTACCCATGACCTGCGTTTCCATTGTGTCCATGGGTTTGTCAATAGATGCTTGGACACTTGCCTTTGCTGCAAGGTGATAAACATAATCTACACCACGGAACTTATCAGCAATGTGCCAAAAGGTTCTGATATCTACTGGATAGTTAGTTGCCCTATCGTTCCAGTAATATTGATCATGTCCGTCAGATGTCTCATTGTCAAGGACAATTACATTATGACCCATAGACAAGAGTTTATCAACCAGGTGACTACCGATGAATCCGGCACCACCTGTAACCAGGGATGTTTTCATACTCTCTCAAAAATCCTATTCTTAAATGATTCCTCTAAGTTGTATGGTTCAGGAATGATAACCTTTGGATTATTACCACCTAACCACCACGCCACCTCAGCAAATGTTGAGGCGTATGTACCCACGATAGTATCACACATAGACAAAAGATACAAGTCGATGAATGCATCTACGGTATCTTGTACGGACTTGTTATGTCCTGACTCAGCCATATGTGGGTGATTGTATTTCTTCTGTGGATGAGTGATGATACGGTCACCATACTTATCCTTGAAGTGTTGTAATACATCACTGTTGTCACCACAAAGAAAGATCTTTCTATCTTTGTCAAAGGTATCTATAACACTTTCAAACAGTTCGTTACTATGATATTTTACCCTGTCACAATACCATGATCTGATGTGGAGACCGACTACCTTATCCCAATCACTAGTAAACTCAACAGCATAGTCTACAATGTCAGAGTTGACATGAAGATAACTAAAGGCTTGTCTATACACATCAACGAAATACTTTGGTGTGTCTTCATACAAGAGATCGATATACTTGTACTCACCAGTCTTTCTATCCTCACCAGGGATGATAGGGAACCTCCAGTGATCAAAGGTAGGGTAGGTGTCTAGTTCTTGTTGTGTGGCCAGTCTCAAATCGTCAAAGATATAAGCGTCAGCCTCATTGACAGTCAAAGCTTGTTTGAATGTCCTGTAGATACCTGCATAGTTCTTTATTCTATTTGCAAGACCAGGTGATCCATCGTGAATTGCAACTTCCATAAAACTCATGCTTCAATAACCTCCCATGATTCGGGGAACAAATCTGTTGTATCAATGTGTGCTTGACCAGGACCATACCATGGGGTAGGTGCGATCACTCTCTTGTCAGGATTAGGTGAGAGGTATGCACCCCACCAACTGAATGTACTATTGGAGATGATGTGATCTGAACACTTGGACAGGAGACAGAAATCAAAGTGTGATTTATCTACCTTCGTATTCAGATCATTGAAGTGAAAGTTTTTACCTTTGAATACTTCCTGTTGTTCACACAACTTGAGGTTGTTTGAACAGATGATGTACTGCCTATCTTCACCCATCATCTTAATGGCTTTCTTGAAGTATGTCCAGGGGAGATTCCGATGATTTCTTGAAGATCCAGGGTAGTCGAAGTGATCGTTGAACTCTCTGACACAGATAGACACTGGTTCATCTGCTAAGATGTTACCCCAGGCGTAGTCTACAGCATCGATGACTTCATCCTTAAATCTAAAGTCCCATTTGAGTTGTCTCCACGCATGACTAAAGTATTTTTCTGTCTGGAGATATCCATTTAAATGAACATGATTAGGACATTCAGTGAATAGTTCCTCACAGAACTCATGACAATCATGAATCTCTACCTCATCTCCATCAATATATCCAAACCTACCACCACAGTGTAGCATCTCAAAACACTTACTTAATTCTGTGTCAGGAGGGATCTTAAAATCATATCCATTCTTCTTTGCAATCCCAACCAGGGATGCGTATTGGAACATCTGGTTTCCAATCCTTCCGTTCCGTCCAAGGTTGTTCATACCAATAGTCATAATTCAATCTCCTTGTTTTGTTCAGCCAATGTTGTGTCGGTGATATCACCTACGTCTAATGAGTAGAAGGTATGCCAACCCCTAGCGTGATCAGCGTACCAGTTATTTAAAGCACCCCGAGTCATCTTGACTTTCTCCCAGAACTCACGGGATTGAATCTGATAGTGTGCGTTTAGTAATAGTGGGTCATCAGGTCTTCCCACAAAAGAAAGATTGATTGTAGGACCACCAGTAAAGATCTTATGGATGTTGAAATTCTGAACACCGAACTTGGTGTTTGCAATCTGTTTTGGTGCCCAGAGATTAAACCATTCTGGTTCCTCCTGTCCTGCTCCGGCACACCTCGATCTGTGAGTCATCCATACCCGATCCTGGTATGGGGCACGAGAAGTAAAACCCTGGACCAGGCCAGCAGCAGGGTGGTAAAGATGGTCGTTAGAATTAAACCATACCCAATTCGTTTCGACGGTCCCATAGTTCTCATAGTCTTTTAAGATTTCCTTAAGGTTTACTTGTACAGGACTATATAAGAACTCGTCAAGGTCAATCTGTGCAATCCATTGAGTTTCGTTACAGATTGGTAAGAAGTATTTGTTATTGACATCAGTTTGTCTTCCAGTGTACCTTTCAGTTATACTATTGTGAAAGAGTGTGACAAATCCTTCACGTATAAAAGGTTCTAAAATTGGTTCAAAATCATCAGTGCTACCATCATTTACCAGGTAGATATGATCTACTCCATGGTGTTTGTAATGAAGAATCCATTCCTTTAGATTCCAACTCTCATTCTTGAATACTGATGCGACTGATAGATAATATTTCATAGTGTGATACCGTGTTTCTGTCTGCAATATTCAAATTCTTTTTCGATTTCATCTGATGATCTAGTATTGATAATGTTATCTACATTGTTTACCCTTTGAGATACCAAGATCTGATCCAGATATACACAGTCACCATATTTCTCTCTCATACTATAATAAAAATCGATGTCAAGTAGTCCAAATGTCTTTGGATCCCATCTAACATCCATATCTTTATTTCTATAGGAGATAACAGAAGTACCACTCATGGTATTGTTACCTCTAGCCTTCAACATTCTGTCATTCCACCTAGGAATAATTGGTGAGTCAAAAGACTGACCATCATCCCTTGTATGATTTGTACCACAGACCAACCACATCTTGTCTGAGTTCATCAGAGAATTATAGATCACCTCTAATGCGTTGTCTGTATAGAGGAAGTCATCCATGTAGATAAGTTTGACGACCTCAGCTGTAGAGAAGTCCATTGCAACATTAGTATTGACTGCGGCATTTCCTCTACCTTGTTCTGTTCTGATATGACAAATGTCTAGATCAAAGATATTATCATCACAGAACTGTTGAATCTTATCATCCATACTATGATCAGATACAATCACCTCAACATCCTTAAGAGTCTGAGACTTGATTGATCTGAACAGATCACTTAGATAAAGAACACCCCTACCATTGTACTCATAGGCAGGGATGGCAATGGACATTTTCATATCAGGTCTGTTCGTAATGTGCTCTAAACCGATCCACAGCTGTGTTGGATAACTCTGTTAGATAATATACAGCAAAACTCTTCCTAGCCTTACCAGGAGGACACTTAAGTTTACTTGGGACACCATGCCAGGAGTTCTGTGTGGTGTCAAAGATAATTGCTCTATTGAACTTAGCCTCTACTGACCTGACACAATGACCAGGTTTATTAGTTTCGGGATTATGAGACCACAATTCAAGGTCACCACCCCAGGAAGAGTTGTAACCCTCCTCCAAGTAAATGATAAGGTTGATCTTCCTCTGAAGATTCATCTTTGGATGTGTGGAGTAATCAAGATGGACGGATAGATTACCACCCTCGGTGTGCATATGCCACCCACCACCATGGAGACCAATGTCAGGATATAAGGGATCACATCCTGTTAGGTTCTTGATCTTCTCTGTAGTCTCAAGTGATAGAAGATTCCAGAAGGTCTTGTATGTCAGAGGTGGGAACCTGTCCCACTTGTTACAGATTTTCTTTTTGGCAATCCAACCATCATAACCAACCCACTCATCCTCATCATAGTTGAGGAATTGTTGGCTGATATCTTTTGCTACAGGAAGATCCAAGAAGTCATCAATGATCCAATAATCAAATGGATCATTACCGTGTTCAGTTACTTCCCAATTTAAGTTCATTCTTTCCATACCTTTGCTCCACCGTTCAACCCATCTTCATAGATCTCGAAACGATATCCATGCTTATCCAACCACTCACGGAATGCCTTTCTTTCATGATGATCATAGTCAGGCTCATGACCATGCCAGTCATCAAATCGGAAATACAACTCATCCCACTCACACTTATCAATAAACTTGAATGCTGATACTGTAGGTTCGTAGATATCTAGGTCAATATGAATAGCACCAACCTTACCAATACCAAAGTCAGATGGTTCTTTATCTACCATGTCATGTACATCTTCGACGAAGATCTTGATGTTAGGTGAGACAGAACACTTCTTTTTTACATCCTCAACAGTCTGTGGAATCCAAACATATTGAGGATCACCAATACGGAATGCACCTTCAGTCCATCCAGCATAGTCAGGTGTGGGTTGCTTAGTGGCCTCCAAACCCTTGAAGTGATCGAAACCATATACCAAACGGGAAGGATTCTTTTGTCCAATAGGGAGGATTGTACCACCACTACAGACACCGAACTCAAGGATGTCACCATCACCAGCAAGTTCAGAAATCTTCTCTGCGAACGTTACGTGATGAAGAGTGTAGTCTGTAGTCGTTGGATTAGTTCTCTTCGTCGCCTCAGGGAACATGTTGTCAAGTTCAGAAAAAGTCGGAGCAGTATAAGACATAGTTTAATTAATAAGTTTATTCGATGGATATTCCAGGTGGTAGATGATAGTGGAATCCAAAGGGGATTAGACCATCATTCTCTGGGACTGGTGCTTCGTATGAAAAATGTTTTGCAATTTCAATAGGAGCGATTTTACATCCATGTTCCTCATAGATGTGACGATTATGAACACAGATATTTCCATCCTCATGTGTATCGTAGAAGCCAAATGTTTTATAGAACCCACTATCATCAGTGATAGGGAAGGGGATATCTACCTTACTAGGTAGTTCCATAAGTTTCTTTGACTTAAATGAGAACCCACCATTACCAACTCTAATGTGTTCTCCATAAGGTGAGATGTAACCCCTATCTCGGATTGGCCAAGGAGCACCAATGTAATCATAGTCGTAGTATTCATCCATCCATGCACTAGGATTTATAATGAATGCGTGACTCTGAATTGACAAACAGAATTCTGATTCGATATGTCTATGCTGCTCTTGTAGTAGAAACTTACCGTACCCTTCTCTTGTCGTGACAGGTACACAACTCTCTTCTACAATGATACCGTCTTCCTTAAGTTCGTCAGAATACTTTTCAACAAACTCTGACGACGTAACCAGTTTTACCTGATGGAAGTTGGCAACATCCATACATGTATATAAGGCTCTAATAGTATCGTCAATAGTTTTTGTATTGTCGATAGCAAAACACGTAACCCTATTCAGATCAAGCATTCCTAAATTCCTCCACTACCTCTCCAATATATCCAATCATATCATCTGTAATGACAGGAGAACAACCCAGGAAGAACACATTGTTGAGAACCTTATTGGCTTCAGGATACTTATTAGCATCGTCAAGATGACAGTAACCAGGGTGTAGAAGGATGTTACCAGCAAAGTAATTCCTAGTCTGAATCTTGTTCGACTCAAGGTGTGCGACCAGAGAGTGTTTTGTCTTTGACTCTTCACACACAATCGGAACACCAAACCAACTGGTCTCACTGTCCGAACGTTCCCTAACAACTCTACAACCAGGGATGGTCTCAATGATATTCTGGATACTCTCCTTATTCTTTCTTCTCAATCTATGGATCTCATCAAACTTCAGGAGTTGAACTGAACCAACTGCACCCTGCATGTCTAGTGGTTTGAGATTGTATCCCATCTGACCGAACACATACTTATGATCTACGATGTCATCGTATCCGTCCAACCACTTATCAAATCGACGACCACAGACACCATTAGTCAATAGGTTCTGTTGTCCTACACAGTAACATCCACGACCCCACCATGCAAAACTACGAGCCAAGTCCACGATAGCCTTGACATTAGATGAAACCATACCACCTTCAATGGTACAGATATGGTGAGCAGGATAAAAGGAACAAGATGCAGCGATAGCATGTTTGGTAAGATACTCACCCTTATACTTACTACCCAGACTGTCACAGTTGTCAGAGATAAGGTGAATATTCTTTGCCTTACAGAACTTAACCAGTCTGTCCATGTCGTATGCATTACCCAGGACAGGTGAGGAGAACACCGCACGTGTCCTAGGTGTCACCTTCTTGAATACCTGTTCCATATCCCAGTTCAGGTCATGCCAATTGATGTCAACAAATACTGGCTTTAAGTTAGCCTGAACCACCGGTGCAATAGTGGTAGCAAAACCACAGGAACAAACGATGATCTCATCACCGTCTTCCCAACCAAAGTATTTCTTCAGTGCAGCAATCATCACCAGGTTTGCTGATGACCCAGAGTTCACCATGACTGAGTGATCAAATAAGAATCTCTTAGAAAATTCTTTCTCAAATTTATTTACTTTCTCGCCAGAGGATAACCACTTACCCTTCATGACACCGTAGATAAGTTCCTGTGCCTCTAGATCATCCCAGTAGGGACCAGAGTAGTAGACATTCTTACCAGGTTTCCAATCCTTGTTGGCCAAGAATGGAAACACATTGTCATCCATCTCTTTGGCGTCACTGATGAACTTCTCAATGAGTTGATACATCCGGTCGTTCTATCTCTCTAAAGTATAATATGGATTGTTCAGTCTGTAAAGGTCGTATTCCTTCTGACACTCAGGACCAGACATAATGTTACCTTGAGTATCGATGTAATCCCATTCATTTACAATGATATCATCACCTCTCCACCATCCGGTAGAAGTCTTATGATCGAACCAGTATTTTGGTGCAATAACTTTCTTTACTTCTTCACTAGTCCATACAGGCCAGAAGGAGAATGTTGAGGCGGACATGATAACATTCCTAGCATTATATAGGATGGACCAATCAACCCCAATATTTCCACCCTTATACTTAAAGAATCCTGTGCCCTGTTCGATATCTTCCTGTTCTTTCAGTGTAGTAGCACCTACAACTTCAGCCCAGGGGATAAACTTATTTGAATTCTCGGGGTCGTCAGTCACCACCACAAACTTCATGTTGGGGTTGTGTTCCAACATTCTATCTCTTGCATTCTCATAGAACTTTGGTTCCAACCAGGCTGTAGTGATTAGATATTCACCACCACGGAAGTGAATGACACAAATATCATCATCACAGTAATCTCTGACATCGAGATTAGTCTTCAACCACTTTCTTACACTCTCCTTTTGACCGTCAAGATACTGAAGGTTCTGGAATAAACCATCGATCTTTGAGTTGTCTGGGAGATTATACCAAAGTGAGGGATCAAAGAACTGTGCATCATGTCCTCCACAGATAGGAAGAGGTACTGCATTCTCTCTGATGTAGTGTTTGATTCCTTGTGGTAAAACTGCAGGTTGTTGTCCTTCTCTAGGTGTAGATCCACCAACAACCACATCACCAAAGTCAAACTCAGGCATAAAATTCTTTGCTTTGAATGGTGTAGTCTTCATTACACCCCAACTATATCCATGTCTATGTGCAAGGATTCTAGATACGACAAGATTCCAGATCTGGTTACCCAGTCCAGAACCACGATAGATTTCAGTAACAATCATTTGGTCTCATACTCTTGAATTAATCTAGCAACTTGCTTTCTATCAGTCCCAGCTGGAGCGTTTCTTAAACAAATCAAGATACACTCCTCGTCGCTTATGGGATCTCTCTGTGTCCAACCACTTTCATCAATCATTTGATCAGATAGGAATACTTCTCCTTGTTATCTAGAAGATATTGAGGGAACCTATCTTCATCAAAGTGAGTGATACAATACGCAGCGTTGTCTTGACCCAGTGGTGATCTACCGTCATTGAGTCTTTGTTGCAACTCACCGATCAGTCTCTCGTTATTGAGTTCAGTGTGTGCAGATGACTTAATCTTCTTCATCACTCTGTCGTACATCGTACACTCCTCATCACTACCAACAGTGCTCCAGTGCCAACCACCAGGATGAATCCTGAGATTGTTTTCTCTAGGAAGTTCCTGTCTCATTTGAGTCAGTGTGTACTTCTTAAGTGTGGCAAAGTCACACATCTTTGTACCAATCCATCTTGGTCCTTCTTCCTCATAGGAGAAGTCAAGTGTCTGTGATGTAATGGTACCAGTGGTTTCAAACCAGTTAAGTGCCGCCTGATAATTATCCTGTGCAAAGTTATACACAGTGCCAGGTTTGTAGAAGTCACTCAGATTTTCAAGCACTTCAGGATTAGGAACCTCATCCAAATCAGACCAGACGATCACATCTTCATCAGAACAATGTTCTTTAAGAACATCCATGATACTGTCCTTATAGAAAGTATCTCTCATGAAGGATTCTCTCTTCACATTATACTCAATACCTTTTGCTTGGAGTTGATCCTGAGTAGGTTCTTCAATCTTGGTGTAGATAATCTTATCTTTGAACTTCTTGAATCTCTTGTCAGTCTTTTTGAATACAAAACCCTTGTCGTCACCAGAGAATGTTTTACCACCCTCACTGAATACAAAGTAATCAACATAGGGATCAAGGATATTCATACGGATCTCTAGAAGATCCAACTCATAACCAAACAGAAATACATCAAATACTTTCATATTAACCTCTCAGTTTAAACAATGCGTCACCACCCATGACATCAGGATATGGCCAGTTCTGTGCGAGATCATATCCAGGAAGAAGATCACTTACAGTCTGAAGATTAGTAGCACCCACATACATCTCCTCTTCATGATACTCGGTATAGATATAATCAATCTTACCAATCATGTTCTTAGCACCAAGGAACACCTCTTTTTCTGCTCCCTGTACATCCATCCACATAAAATCGATGTGATCAATATCATTCTCCTCACAGAATGAATCAAGACTTCTAGTTTGAACCTCAATCTTCTCATCGTATTTGATAAAAGGCCACCTATTACCACGGGGACCACCATCAATAATCGTCTTTGGTTCGTAGATTGAACCAGAGTATCTACCGAAGTCAACACCACCATCAGGTGCATTGGTGTTACGTGAACGAGTAAAGGTAGTCTTACCATCCTGTGCAGCCATAGCAGCTGGTGTGAATGTGTGACGACTATCAGTTCTCAATACTTGATTAGATACACCCTTTACATCCTTACCACCCTCAGCCGACATCGCTTTGATGTTGGTGGGGTCAGGATCAAACGTGTACAGTTTCAGATTTTCACCAAACTGACTAAGGAATTGTTTTGTATCAGTTCCGTCAGCACAACCAACTTCAAAAATAACAATCTGGTCACGGTTACCAACCAGTTCTTTAATTCCTTCAATCGAGATTCCCATTTTTCTCCAGTTCAATTTGTGTACAAATCCATTCGTATGTCTTACGGATACCCTCTTCAAGACTTTGAGAGTAATCCCAACCAAGGTTCTCACGAATGAGATCATTATTAGAGTTACGACCACGGACACCCGTGGGCGCGTCAAGTTTATAAAGCTTCCTGACTACCTTACCTGATACCTTACCAGTAGTCTCTACCAGTTGATTAATAGTGACCATCTCCTCGGAACCAATATTAACAGGTCCCATGAAGTCTGAGTCCATCAGTCTTCTAGTTGCTTCGATGCATTCGTCAATGTACAGGAAGGAACGAGTCTGTAAGCCGTCTCCCCACACCTCGATGCCTCCACCGACCTCCGGGAGTCGAACCACCTTACGGCAGATTGCAGCTGGTGCCTTTTCTCTTCCACCGTCCCAGGTTCCTTCGGGACCAAAGATGTTATGGTAACGAGCAACACGAACGGGAATACCGTGGTTACGATTGTAAGCAAAGTAGAGACGTTCTGAGAATAGTTTTTCCCATCCGTACTCGGAGTCTGGAGCTGCGGGGTAAGCTGATTCTTCACGGCAATCAGGGTTGTCAGGATCTAGTTGGTTGTGTTCTGGATACATACATGCCGAACCAGAGTAGAAGATCTTTGTCTTGTTCTCTCCTTTGGTTTCATTGAACACACGTTGTTCTTCAAGGACATTCAGATTGATGGTGACAGAGTTACGCATGATGTCAGCATCATTTTCACCAGTGAAAACGAATCCCGCACCACCCATGTCAGCAGCAAACTGGTAGATCTCATCAAACGTTTCCTGATATCTATCAGGAACACTGGCATAAAAGTTACCTTGATATCCTTTGAATCGGATAACACGACGAACGAATGTAGGGTCAGTCAGATCACCCTGAATGAACTCATTAGCTTCTGTTTCAGAGAACTCAGGTCTCTTCAGGTCAACACCACGAACCCAGTATCCTTCTCTTCGTAGTCGTTTTACCATGTGACTACCAATGAATCCACCCGCACCAAGAACTAGTGCGGTCTTATTATACTCAGTCATAACATCCATGAATTACTTACTATGTATCCTTAAAAAATCAATATACTTCACACATCATATCAAGTCCTGTGTCAATGTCAAGTTTGGGAACGAAACCATAACTCTCTAGTTTATCAACGTTGATCGTCATGTTCTTAATCTGTAGATATTGTTGTTCATCGGGGAAGGGAACATCAATAATCTCACTTGTGCTACCTACCTTATCCTTACAGTATTCAATAATTTCCCTGAAGGTACGACTTACACCTGAACCGACATTGTAGATTTGATTAGGAGCACTCCATACCATAAGCGTATCAAGTGCGGTACATACATCATCAACATACATGTAATCCTTCAAATAATCACCACCACCATATAATTTAATCGGCTCATTCTTCTTTAAAGAACGAATCATATAACCAAGAACATTTTTACCAGGAGTCACAGTGGGATCGATACCAAAGACATTCGCAACTCTGAAGATACGATATTGAGCACCAAAAGTTTTACAGTATGAGATGACCAAAGACTCGGCACATCTTTTAGTAATAGAGTAAAACCCTGTAGGATTACAGGGGTCATCTTCCTTGGCATCCAAGAAGTCATTACCATACACAAAACCAGAACTAACAAAGTTGAATACAGTATCTGTTCTCTTACAGTGTGACAATACCTCTGTCAGAATCTTAAGGTTAACATCAATATCAACCTGAAGGTCTTTGAATACATTTTGATTGGTTGTAGTGCTGATAAAGTACAGGATATCAGCCGAATCAGGATGTCTTTGTCCTCTAGGAATTGCAATATTATCAGGGTACATCCTACAATAGTGACTGCCAATATAACCAGTGGCACCAAATACAGAAAGATTAATCATATTTTTCACACTCTTTAAAAGTTTTAGCGTATTTGTCCTTGGCAGATAAGAACGGACTATCTATACCCCAGTCTATACCAAGGTCAGGATCATTCCATAGAAGTGATCTATCATACTCCTTATAGTAAAATTCGGTTGTCTTGTATGATACATGTGCATGCAAACTATACACATAGAATCCATGTGCAAACCCTTCTGGTACCCATAACATCACCTCAGGACGATATAGATGAACACTATAGTGTTGTCCAAACGTGAGTGATGATTGTCTCAGGTCCACAATCACATCAAGAATAGAACCTTTAACACATCTAACCAGTTTACCTTGGGGTTTGACTACCTGATAATGAAGTCCTCTTAAGACATGTGGAGATGACATCGAATGATTGTCTTGTACAAATTCCACGTCCAGACCAACACTCGTAAAGTCTCTTTTATTGTAGGTTTCAATAAAGTGACCTCTATCATCTTCGTGTCTGTTCTGTTCAATCAAAACAGCATCTTTGAGTGGTGTCTTAATTATCTTCATAATAGAGAATTGTTTTGAGAAGTCCAGTTGTAATGTCGGTGGAAACAGACCACTTTGTTTCAGTTGTTATTTTTTTGTTTGAAGTGGAGTATCTAACGTCATGTCCAGGTCTATCAGTAACATGTTCTATACGATGATCCTCCTTACTCATTAACTTACAAATCATCTTGACAAGATCAATATTCTTTAGTTCACATTCTCCACCAATATTATATCTCTCTCCTACCTTACCGTTAATCCACAGTTCAATCAAGGCATCACAATGGTCTTCAACATAGATCCAATCCCTCAC
>TARA_B100001057_G_scaffold268905_1_pt1 | contig 19785 bp, 31 predicted proteins | sample TARA_B100001057 | Tara Oceans TARA_B100001057 (sample SAMEA2621839) | marine metagenome | biome: marine biome (ENVO:00000447); feature: surface water layer (ENVO:00002042); material: "saline water (ENVO:00002010), including plankton (ENVO:xxxxxxxx)" | depth 5 m
ATGGATACCACCTGATCATGCAATGAAAGTTGAGGAAATAAAATGAAATTGTTAAAAGATATTATCAACAACGAATTTACTAAGCAACTACATTGGACTACAGTAGTCAGCGAAAAAGGCATGCTGGCAGTAATTGGTTGTCTGACACTTGTGGCCGCAGGCTTAGATATATGGGAAATGTTTTTAGCAAGAAACATTGATCTTGCAGATTTATTCTTATTGTTTATCTATGTTGAAATAATTGGCATGGTTGGAGCATATTACAGTACCCATGTTATACCTGTAACATTTCCGATTGTAATCGCAATAACTGCTATGTGTAGATTGCTAATACTGCAAGGTAAAGAAAGCGAACCGTGGGTGCTTATTAGTAGTGCTGGTGCAATAATCATATTAGCCGGTGCAGTATACATATTGAACATAGGCAAAAAAGAATGACTGTAACCTATATGAAAGAAGGTGCTCCTAAAAGTTGGGATAAAACACCTCGTACATATGAAATTGCTTGGCCAGATGGCAAAAAAGAAATTTGGAAAGATATAAATGCACGTGCTTGTATAATAAAATATGAAAGTATGGATCCAGGTGGCAAAGGATTATCATTGAGAGAAATTACAGGCAAAGAATTACAACTGCTAAAGGTCATGAACAATGGATAGAGAAGATTTCGTACATCTGGTATATCCAATAGTTGCAGTTGTTGTTTTTTTTGCAATAGTGATTCCAATTGTTGTGTACTTAAACTAGGAGTAATTATGGATAGAGATACAAAGTATAAAAAAGTCGGCGATAAACACTACGTCGAGTTTTACGAAGACAACAGTATGATAGGTGTGATTGACTACAGTGATCACAGTATGCATTATGTTGAAGATGCTGTTGAAAATTTTCGCAGTGGGTTAATGACTAAAGAAACAATCGAAAGGTACAATATAAATGGCAAGAATCAGTAACACCAAAGGACTAAAACAAGTAGGCGGAAGTCAATTTGAACTAATAATGGCTGCCGCTGGCAGAGCTAGAAGTTATAGTGCTGATAATCAGCCATTAACACCTCATTTTAATAAAAGAGGTATGACTGCACTTAGAGAAATTGAACAAGGTCTAATATCAACCGAAGACAACAAAGAAATGATGATTAACAAGTATCGTCGACATATACCAAAAACTGCTGAGGCTGATCCTATATTGGATAACTAAACATAAACGGAGGCGTTTATGAAAATAATTTTATTACTAGTGGCTCTACTGTGGAGCCACTCTTCATTTGCAGACAAAGGAATAACAATATGTCACGGACAGTTTGCATTATGTGCGGCCAGTGCCTGTGAACCAACTGGTGGCACTATAACTAACCAAAACGGAGAATCTTTTCCTGAAGCCAAGTGTACATGTCCTATACTTTATGGTGATAACATTGCTGACCTCAGTGCTGGTAACATGACAAGCTGTGAACCAACAGATGAGAATTCAGTATGGAGTACCTTTTGGCCGAGATTTGATTATCCAAGGCAACAAAATGATTTTTCACACAATAGAGACCTAATGAAAGGCAACGTAGTCGAATGTCCATCAAGTTTAAAACAAGGACATAAAGCAAGCAATTGTTTTAGTTGGAATTGTAAAATAGACAAAAACGGCGTAGCCATATGCTCATGCCCAATGGGACAAGAATCACCAGAAACTGCATTCTTAATTGAAAGCACCATAGAAGGTACTGATCGTTGTTCGCAACATCCTGTTAGTTTGCCATTGGTAAGTCAAATGTTTGAACGCAAAAAACAAAACTAATAAATATCTGTATGAAAAGAGCTGAATTTAGAGAACTAATGGGGCAAATGTTATTTGCCTTCCTCTTCGTAATGTTACAATTACTAGGCGTGTTAATAATTTTTAAGGACCAACTATGATTAGTATTGAATGGTATGAAAAATCAAAACAGGAACACTATATGGAAGTACTGATACGCCACGATAGAGAACGTACCTGTTGGAACGATAGAATGAAGTACTGGGAGGAATATTATGCCGAACGGAACTAAATTTGCTAACGAACTAATGTTTGGAGTAAAAGGACAACTTATACCAGACGAATATACTGAGTCAGATATACGTCACATGGAAAATCAATATATCAAACGACTTTGGGGCAACTGCGAAAGACTGCCTCGCAGTCAAGAACGTTTTGAAAAAGCATGGAGAGAAGCAAATGGGTAAAAAGAAATCAAGAACCAGTGAAACGTCAGCAGGTGTGGTTGGCAAGTCATTTAAACAGGCTAGTAAGGCCTTACGTAAAGAGTATATGCAAAGTACACAAAGAGCAACCAATCAATTGGCTGCTTTTTACAAAGGTAGGAAAGTAATGCTTACCATACCCAATCCAAATACAAACGAAACAAACAAACGTTTTATACGTGTAAATGCCCGTGACGTTTGGTCAGGTGGCGGTAAAGAAAAGAAACGTTAATCTTTTTCAAGAAAAAGGTTGACAATATACTATTTTGTGTTAAGCTGTATATACAGTTAGAAAACGGAGATAGTATATGTCAAGTCCAATTAGCACAAACAGTTTAAAAAAACTTATTCTTAAGTCAGACAATCCAGCAATTAAGATCAATCTTTTGCTAAGAACACTTCCACATTCCATTATGCATGAAATGCAAAGACAAGAGCCTAATAGAGCTGTTGTTGATAATCTAAGTCAAAAACTTAGGATGGTAGAAAAATTAGCGGTTGACATATTATAAAAGTGTGTTATTATAAAGTTACAGTTAGAAAACAAACAGAAGGATATAGCCCATGTCAAGTTCAAGTCAAGTAGAATATAGAACAGTTACTACTACTGGTGCAAAAAGTGCAATTAAAGTAGCATTCAAAAAGAAAAGACCAATATTTTTATGGGGACCTCCAGGCGTAGGTAAAAGTGATATTGTTCAGCAGATCACTGATGAAGCTGGTGGTTTTATGTTTGATCTACGTTTAGGTCAAATGGACCCAACTGACCTTAGAGGTATGCCTTACTTTAATAAAGACTTAGGCGTTATGGATTGGGCTCCGCCAATTGATCTTCCATCACCAGAGTTTGCTAAAGACTATCCAATGATAACTGTGTTCTTAGATGAGATGAACAGTGCTCCTGCTAGTGTACAAGCAGCCGCTTATCAGTTGGTGCTTAACAGAAGATTAGGCAAGTATGTTTTACCAGACAATGTGGTTATTATTGCCGCTGGTAATAGAGAGTCAGACAAAGGTGTTACATTTAGAATGCCTACTCCACTTGCAAATAGATTTGTGCATGTTGAAATACGTGCAGACTATGAAGCATGGTTTGATTGGGCCGTTGAAAATGGCATTCATCCTGATGTGGTAGGTTACTTGAGTTTTGCCAAGCAGGACTTGTATGACTTTGATGCTAAAAGTTCTAGCAGAGCTTTTGCTACTCCTAGATCATGGAGCTTCGTAAGTGAGCTTATTGAAGAAGACATGCCAGAAACTACAGCAACTGATCTTATTGCCGGTACTGTAGGCGAAGGCTTGGCAGTGAAGTTCCAAGCACACAGAAAGATTGCTGGTAAACTTCCTAATCCAACAGACGTACTTGCTGGTAAGGTAAGCAAACTAGATGTGCAAGAAGTTAGTGCAATGTATTCACTTACTATCAGCATGTGTTATGAGCTTAAAGAAGCATTAAGCAAGGTTAAAGATGCTGAGTTTCACAAGATGAGTGATAACTTCTTTAGGTTTATGATGGATAATTTTGAGACTGAGTTGGTTGTTATGGGTGCAAGGATTGCATTGACAACATATGCTATTCCGTTTCAACCTACTAAACTTAAAAACTTTGATGAGTTTCATCAACGTTATGGAAAATATATCCTTGCAAGTCAAGGATAAAGAGCTTGGTTGAGGGCCGTTTTCTAACTGTAAATCGAAAAGCATAGGGCTATGCAGGCCCTCAACCAAATCACAGGCGCAATAGAAGACATCGAAAAGATAATGAACGAACACCTTAAGGATTATATTAAGGTGTTTCGTCATTATACACCTTATGATCCAAAAGAATGGACCGACCTACTTAAACAAGTACACCGAGACTTTGGCAGACCCGCAGAAAGATGGTGCTGGCAACTAGATCACAAATGGCAACGTTCAATGATGGAAGATCCAGAATGGCGTGGTGTTGCAGTAAATGAATGGCATGTGATATTTTATTTTAAAGAAGAATACGACGCTGTGATGTTTGGACTTAAATACTAGCATGAAGTATACAGTAAAAAAATTAGATGGAAGATATGCTTATAATAATCACTTTGAATATTGTATAGAATTTTCACGCGAATTGTTTGGTCCTTTTGATTATCACAGAGCAATGATGTGGATGATTGTCACCTATGGATACAGTGCTGAAGTTAGAGATTACATGCAAATACAAAGCATGATGAAAAAACGTCAACAGTTTAACGTTCCTGGTTCAGACGATCCAGAATTTATAAACTCAAATTGGACATGGACCAATGGTAGTGAAAGACTAAGACTGTATGTAAAAGATGAAAAGATGATTACACTTTTTAAATTAAAATGGGCTGAAGAAAAATGAAAGTAACTGATATTAAGTTAATACGTGATCCAATTATGGAAGTGTATCGTGGTAATGTTCAATTCGGCAACTACACCATGCGAATTAATTTGGAAAAGCCAAGTAATCTGTACAGTATTATGATAAGTCATGATAATCAATATGTTAATTTAGCTGGTATTAATCCAGGTAGTACCATTACAAGTTTTTTATCAGAGTCTGATATGAACCAAAGATTACAAGCAATGGAAAAGTATGCCAATGAAAACAGTTGACCTCCACGGATACAAAGTGCATGATGCTTGGAAAACATTTATTGCTTTTGCATACGAAAAAAGTTTGGATAAAGAAAAACATATTAGAGTAATCACAGGGCATGGATTAATTCAAAAAGAATTCCCCAATTGGTGCGAGGCTTGTGTGCATGTACGACAATGGGACACTGAACCGTATAATACAGGCAGTTGGAAAGTAAGACTTAGATGACCATTGATAAAATACAAAAATGGCGAGATGAATTTGACTTCTTAGATGAAAATGATAGACTAATGTATATTATAGATCTTGCTAAAAATACAACATCATTGCCTAAAAATCTTAGAACCGAAGATAGATTAGTCAGAGGTTGTATGAGTCAAATATGGATAGATGTCGGGCTAGTAGATAATAATACTAAAGTATACTATGATAGCGACGCAATGATAACCAAAGGTATTACCAGTATAATATGCGATTGTTTTAGCGATATTACATTGGAACAGGCAAAAACTATTAGCAGGGACCAAATTGAATCTCTGGGTATACGACAATTGCTTACTGCACAACGTAGAAATGGACTGAGCAGTCTAATTGAAAATATCCAAAAAAGAATAGCAATACTATGACCATACTAGGATATATTTTAGTTGCAGTAACTCTAAGTGTGCATGGTGAAGTTGTTGGTACTGGCATAAACTATCACAAAACAAAACAGGATTGTATCACAGATGCAAACAGAGAAAAAGCACTAGCACCGCCAGGTTATGGTTTTGTGTGTTTAGAAGATGTTGTTCAATTTGATAAAAAAGGTTGACACTGTGAATATATGTGTTATAATGTATGTACAGTTAGAAATTAGGAGTACTATATGGCAGATACAGTAAACAAGGATATTGCAGAAAAGTTCAAGGACATACTAGGTCCAATGGATCCTGCAAGAGATAGAGAAGTACGTGAAATATTAATTACTGCACGTGTTGGTATGTTGTTACGTGCTAGTTTCTTTGGTAACCTTGCTACTAGACTTAAACTTGTAAATGCTGATGAGTGGTGTGCTACTGCCGCAACTGATGGTAGAAACTTTTACTACAATAGCAAATTTATTAAAATGCTACGTCCTAAAGAAGTTGAATTTCTTTTTGGGCATGAAGTGTTGCATTGTGTATATGATCATATGAGTAGACGTGGCGATAGAGATCCACAGTTACATAATGTTGCATGTGATTATTGTGTAAATGCAGATCTTAAAAAACACAGAGTTGGTGAATTTATTACCACTGTTCCATGTTTATATGATATAAAGTATGAGGACTGGGCAAGTGAAGAAATATATGATGACTTGTACGAAAATGCTGATAAGATCGATATGGATCAACTTGTAAAGCAGATGATCGATCAGCACTTGGATGGTAAAGAAGGCGATGGCGAAGGCAATGATGAAGGCAAAGGTCCGGCAAAGTATACAAAAGAAGAACGTGAAAAAATCAAAGAAGAAATAAAAGAAGCCATGCTTAGTGCGGCCCAGGCCAGTGATCCAGGTAATGTGCCTGCTGGTGTTAAACGTATTGTGGCACAACTAACTGAGCCTAAAATGAACTGGAGAGATCTACTACGTATGCAGATGCAGTCATGTATCAAGAGTGATTACACATTTAAACGTATGCATCGTAAGGGTTGGCACATGGATGCTATACTTCCTGGTATGGACAATGATGAATATATTGATATCTTTTGTGCATTAGATATGAGTGGTTCAATTGGCGAAGTACAAGGCAGAGACTTTATGAGTGAAGTCAAAGGCATAATGGAAGAGTATGGACAATTCCGTGTTACATTATGTTGTTTTGATACACAGGTGTACAATGTGCAGGTGTTTACAGATGATAACATAGACGAAATTGACGAATATGAAATCAAAGGTGGTGGCGGTACTGACTTTGATTGTGTGTTCAATTACCTTAAACAAGAAGCAATTGACCCTAAAAGACTAGTAATGTTTACAGATGGTTATCCTTGGGATAGCTGGGGTGACGCCAACTACTGTGATACAGTGTTTATCATACACGGTGACAAAAATCCCAATCCGCCCTTTGGTACATGGGCATTATACGAAGATGAGTCATAAGCAACCAGAATATGGACTATTAACGGATGCAGATGTTACTGCCTTAGAAGAAGTTGCTATATATGATGGCACTGATGCTCCTGACTGGGCAAATTCACGTGAATGGTATATAACCTGTAGGTACGAATTAGAATATAACGATCCAGAAACTGCGTGTTTTATGGAAAGACCGGACTACTAATTTTACCTAAACCAGCATAAAACAGTAAATAAACTACGTAGTTAACTTACAATAGGATAATTAAAAGTATGACAGAAGAAAATAAAGAAATACCAATGCCCAAGGCAGAAGAGCCCGTTGCAGAAGAACCAAAAGTAGAAGAGGTTCAACTCACCATTGGTGATATTACAACTTGTAAAACAATAATAGAAATTGCATCTTCAAAAGGTGCATTTGAGGCAGAACAGTTACATGTTGTAGGATTAACCTATGATAGAATAGTTAAATGGCTCTTAGCCAATCAACCCGCAAAAGCTGAAGAGACGTCTAAAGCTGAAGGAGAAACAAAAGATGATTAAACACCTAGGTAAACACGGCGATCGTAAGGTTGCTATTATGTTTAGAGAAGTACCCGATGAAGGACATATGTGTCTTGTTGTGTACCCAATGAACATGCAGTCACAACTATCAAGTGATTTTATGAAAGCTCTTGAAAGTATAGAGTGCCAGCAAGCCGAATCACTTGGTGATGCAATGCATAGCAAAATGTTTTCAGATGGTACACCAATACTACAAAGATGTCATCAGGAACGTTGGATTAAAAAACTTAAAACTTCAGACGTTGTAGTAACCGCAACACCTACATCAAATGTACGTTTAGATGAATTAAACAAAATCCTAAATGAAATGAAGCAAGGAGAAGATGCAATCAAACGTATGGCAGAACTCGATGCTGAAGGTGGCTACACTGGTAAAGTTCGTCCACGTGATGAATTTGGTAGAGAAATTGGTGGTCCAAACTATATTGCTCCAGGAAGTCTAAATTCAAGTTCAAACAAGCAATTAAATGAAGCCGCTGGCGGAGCACCTGTTGTTAATCCTGCAAGTGCCGCTATGACACAACCTACATATGCACAAGAGCAGGCAATGGCTGCACCACAAACAGGTGCACTTACTGATGATGTAATTGCAAATAATATGAAAGCACAGGCAGACAGAATGGCCGCTGAAGCACAAAGCATGATAGCAGAGTCACAACGTATGCAGGCTGAAGCAAATAGTATGATGGGAATACCTGCAACACCTGCTAAAAAGAAACGCGGAAGACCGGCTAAAGCAAAAGCATAAATGGACATTCCATTTACGAAACTTGAAAAATGGAAACAAGTAATTGACTCTATTGATCAAGAGATGATTCCTATTGATGTTGTTAAAAAAGTTGTTTTTAAACTTGAAGACGGCAAACAAAAAACAATTAATTTAAGCACACTACGTAAACAAGGCTTAGATATAGAAGACATAGAAGTTGTTGTTAATAAAAACATGACAACAATAACAAATAAAGGTATTGTAAAACTGGACTTTGTTGTTGATGTAAATGCAGTTGCCGATCGTATCGAACCATTAACCAAAGGGTATTTAGAAAAACCATGAACGTAAGACTAGTATCATACAGTAAGCCAAGCGAGTTTCAAACCTATGACGAACCTCTTTTAAGTACTCAAGATTTAATTGCCTATTGTGCTAAAGTTTCTAATCCTAACCATCAGATTAACACTGAAACACATGAAAGGTTGCTTAACTATCTGGTTAAGCACAAACACTGGTCACCTTTTGAAATGGCCAGTGCGTGTTTAGAAATAGATACCACACGTGATATTGCACACCAAATAGTGCGTCATAGAAGTTTTAGCTTCCAAGAGTTTTCGCAACGTTACGCCAACCCAAAAGAAATGGGAGACATGTTTGAGTATGCTGAAGCGAGACTGCAAGACAGTAAAAACAGGCAGAACAGTATAGAGACTGAAAACGTGTTATTACATCAAGAATGGTTTGAACAACAGGAAAAGGTAATTAAAGCCTGTACAGAAGCATACGAATGGGCCATTGAAAACGATATTGCAAAAGAACAAGCACGTAAGATATTACCAGAAGGTTTAACTAAAACACGTTTGTATATGAACGGAACAATACGTAGTTGGATACACTATATTGAACTGCGTGGCGCCAATGGCACACAAAAAGAACACATGGAAATTGCACATGCTTGTGCAGAAGCCATAGCAAAAATCTTTCCTAATATAGAGGTATATGCAAATGGCTAAAACTAAAAAGACAAAAATATTAGTTACAGGCGGTGTTGGCCTTATTGGACATAATGTAATTAAAGAATTACAAAAATCCAGAAAAAACGATGTACAAGCAATAGATGCATTTACCACATATGGCACCGTTGATAAAGCCGAACTAGAGTATTTGTACAATCAAAGACTAAAACAGATAGACCAAGAAACACAGATATTCAAAGAAGACATTTGTATTCCAGAAATAGATGAAATATTTAAAACATTCCAGCCAGATGTGGTTATACACTTAGCCAGTTTTCCACGAGAAGCCGCAGTAAAGGCAAACCCAATTGAAGCAGCCAGAACTATGTGTGTTGGCACTGCTAACCTATTAGATTGTTGTACACGTCACAAAACACCTAAGTTTGTTTATATAAGTTCAAGTATGGTTTATGGTGACTTCGCAGAAGCATCAGAAGACGACAAACTTAATGCAAGCGGACAATACAGTATTTGGAAAATTGCAGGAGAAGAACTGGTAAAAGAATACAATCGCACAACAGGACAAGACTATATTATTTTACGCCCAACTGCTGTATATGGACCACTGGATGTAGGTGATAGAGTAATTGGCACATTTTTTAAACGTGCAATGGCTGACGACACATTGTATGTGAACGGCAAAGACGAAACCCTTGATTTTACATATGTAAAAGACACTGCCACTGGAATTGCACTTGCAAGTGTTGCTAAAAATGTAACTGGAACATATAATATCAGCAGAGGCAAAAAAGAAAAAATCATAGATGTAGCCAATATAATTGTAAAGTTAGTAGGCAAAGGCACTGTAAAAGTGAGAGCCAAGAAAACAAGTATGCCCAGCAGAGGTACACTTGATTGCACCAGTGCAATGATGGCATTTAAATTTAATCCAAAGATAGATATAGAAGAAGGACTTAAAAACTATTATGACTGGGTTAAAGATTCCGTTTACTGGACTAAAGAAACAGTATAATCAACTAAGAAGTGAAATTCTTGACACTGTTGACAAAGTATTAAGAAGTGGCCAACTTATGGATGGCAACTACACAACAGAATTTGAATCATGGTTAGCAAAACGCAACCATGTTGATCATGCAGTTACAATTGGTTCAGGAACAGTTGCACTAGAAGCAATAGCACACTATCATTATCAAAAACTAAACTTAAGACAGCCACAAGTTATCATTCCAAACTTGACATATCGTGCTACTGCAAATGCATGGGTGAATGCTGGTTGGAAAGTAATAGTTGCTGATACCGATCAGTATGGATTGTTAGATATTGACAGTGTGCGAAAACACCATTATGATAACATAGCCATATGTTTAGTTGGCCTATACGGTGCTAGTTTAACAAAATATAACACAAAAAAGTTTAGAGATCTAGCCGATGTTGAGGATTGGATTGTTGTAGAAGATGCCGCACAACATTGGCTCAGTTGGGATTGTAATAGAATCGAAACCAGTGCTATAAGTTTTGATCCAACTAAAAATTTAAGTAACTATGGCAATGGTGGAGCAGTTGTAACCAACAGTAGAATAATTGATGGATACATACGTAATTACAGATCCAATGGCAGACCTGATCGAACAGGCGGCACAAACAGTAGAATGAGTGAAATTGACTGTGCTACACTATTGGTTAAAACAAAATACATAGATGAATGGCAAGAACGCAGACAAACAATTGGACTTTACTGGATGGAAAGGCTTAGAGCAATTGAACGTGTACGTTGTTTAATTGATGCTACCAACAGTGAACAACATTGTTTTCATAAATTTGTAATTGACATAGATGGCAACCGTAACGATATAAAAAATTATCTTAAGGCAGTTGGTGTTGAAACAAAAATACACTATGAACATGGCATAAGTGAAATTGGATCTTTTGATGGAGTAAAACCGTTGTTAGCGGCCAGCACTGCCCTTAGTCGGCGTGTGCTAAGTTTGCCTATCTATCCAGAATTAACTGATCTTGAAGTTGAGTACATAATTGATCAGGTGTTAGATTGTGTTGCTTAAATAGATGCTCTGCAAGCCAATCCCATTCGTATGTTAAACGCAGTTTTTTAAAATCGCCTTCAACTGCGTCATAGTAATCAACTGCATCTTGTGCACCAATTGCACTCCAACCAGCCACAGCAGACGTTGTATCCGCACGTAACCACTGGTTAAGTCTGTATTTGCTATCTATATTAGGCAAACTATGCTTTAATTTTAAACATTCACGAAATGCACTTCGCCATGCAATCCATGGATCATCAGCATAGCGAGCTACTCCACTTAGTAACGGAACAACCTCGTGTTCTTGATCAAGTGTAAAGTCTAAACCTTGTGCTTGATTTATTGCTACTAGTTTTTTGTTATATGCAATCATTGCCATGTGTCCATATTCTAAACCATTAACAGGATTGTGTGCATGAAATATATAATGTTTTGGTTCTTGTAGTCTATCTGGTTGCCAATGCCAATCAAATGCAGGATTGACTTCTAGTTTAGCAAACACACAAAAGGCCCAGTCAGTGGTACTTGCTTCTAAGGCAGCACGATATGCTTTTGCTCTGCCTTTTATACCATCTACTCTTGTAATCCTATTATAGCCTGTGTGTACACGATGCAGATATTCCCAATTTTGTTCTGCGTTTGATTCACCATTGCTTATGAATACAATGTCCAATGGGCGAGCATCTGCAGGCTCGTGTTGTTTGTTAATCCATTCATAATCATATACCTGTGTACGTATATAATTTTTTGCATCTTTTGGTATCAGCACATTAGTACTGCCTCTTTGCAATGGCACGACTGTTCTTAGTCTTTCTTGCCATAGACTAATAGTAATAGGTTCTGATGATTCATATTTGTAAAACTGTACCACTGGCGAGGTAAATTCATGTGCCCATACTGCATCAACTACACTATCTGTATCGTACTTAACTTTCTCAGGCGGAACACGCGGTATAGAGATTTCTAAAAAATTTAATGGTGAATAATATTCTAATAGTTTAATATCTTTTGCAGTTTCTAAAAAACTTTCTACATGTACAAAAAACGTATCGCCAAATTTTTGTTCGTTGCTTGGAAATACATGTAACATAGTATTTTGCCACAGTGCAGGATGCCAACTAAAATCAAATTTACTATAGTCGCATAAGTCACTTATTACCCAAACATATTCTTTATCAATCTTTTTAAGAACTCTTTTTAATGTGTCGAGATAATTGCTTATAAATCGTGTTGTGCTGATTATTTCAATGTCTTTATCAAATGTAAATTCAGTGGCTAAATGTTTTATTAGTACAACTCCATTTGCAACTGCACGTATTTTTGATGTTATATCACCTACAAACTTAGTGTCTTTTGCACCAGGTACAGTGTAACGTGGGCCACCTGTCTTTTGATGTTGCGTTCCAAATTGATATATGTAAGGAGGTTCGGTTGTATCTGGATGCCACGAATAATCAAAATCAAAGTCCATGATATCCCAATTTTGTCTGTTTGCTAAACGTTTTACTGTTTGTTCGTTTGTGTATTTTGTTTCAGTATAGCCGGCTTTTGGAACTAGATAAGTTCCTGAATCTTTTTGCCATTGACTAGCAAACGCATGTCTATAGTGGCTATCCCAAGGTGCTGGTTCCCATGCAAAGTCAAAGTTAGAATAATCACAGTGCTCGTCCAGCACCCATAAGTATCTAGTCTTGCACTGTGCAAGTGTATCTTTATCGTATGAGTAACATTTATCAAACATGATTAGAATCGATGAAATTTACGACGGTGTTTTTCTTCCACACATAAAAGATCAAGCAAACAAAAGTTTGCATTGGTTTGATCCATTTGGCAGCACACAATTTAAAGATTGTTGCAGTGTTCCAAAAACACAGATTGGAGATCGCTGGGTTTTTTGGGATCAAGAACCTATACATCAACATACTGCTAAACATTTTTTTGATCAATTTATTCCTGCTTATAATACAAATGGCGAAAGCGATATAACAGTAATTACTAGCGAGTACAACAGTGAAAGTGTTGAGTGGCTTTGCGATACTTATGGTGTAAATGCAGGCTATTATTTTTTTCATGCTTGGGCAGCTCTTGATTGGTACCGTGGTTATAATCGTACTAGTATAGCACAAAAGTTTTTAGATCGCAAGCCTTATAATACGTTTCTTTGTGCTAATAATATTATTGGTGGCGAACGTAAACATAGAATTGTAATGTTACAACAGTTTGTAGGACGTAATTTACTTGATCGTAATTTAATTAGTTTCCCTGATGTGTGTCCGCATGAAGGACAAAGTTTACAATTATTATGTGTAAAATATGAATTAGATTGTCCTCAAGTTACACTGCCTCTTATGATTGATAACGGCTCAGGTTATGCCGCAAACAGTCATAAAATTGATCTTTGGGATCAAGCAAACAATAGTCTAATACACATTGTAACAGAGACCGTGTACACAGGCAATAGAAATCATCTTACCGAAAAGAGTTTCAAGCCGATTGTGATGCAACAACCATTTATAATACAAAGTTGTAAAGGCAGTTTAGAATATCTACGACGTTATGGTTTTAAAACATTTGACGAGTTTTGGGACGAGAGTTACGATCAAGCAGATGATTCAGTTCGCACATATGAGATAGGCAAACTGTTACAAGATATTAATACAATGAGTCAAAAAGAAAAGACCACCTTACAAACCGCAGTAAATAGTACTGTAGAGCATAATTTTAATTGGTTCTACAGTGTTGAGTTTGAAAAATTGCTTTGGAAAGAACTGACTGAAATGATGAACACATGGCAAACATAATTGAAAACATACGTGAAGTTTTAGGTGATAAACAAATAAATTTAACTTTTTTGACTGACAGAGAATCAGTGAAAAAAACCTATATTAACGATGCCGTAAAAGCAGGTTTTACCGCTGAAAATGTGCATTTCACCACAGAACTCACTAAAAGTCATGATCTTGCCGGAACTACCTATATGTGTAGCGATGAACTGTTTTACAGGTACCGTAATGTCAGTATGCCTACAGTATATCATGAACAAGAACGTAGTAAAAAATTTACTGCATTAGTTCGTACGCACAAGGAATGGCGTGCTTATACAATGGCACGTTTGTGGAGTAAAGGACTACACGAATCTGGTTATTTTGGATACAATAATCAAATTACTGTTGAAGAAGATATAAATCCAATTGATACCAGCAATTTAGGCAGTCTCAAACATCATACTGAATTCTTTTTAAAACTTGCTCCTTTTCATTGTGACTTGTTAACTGCTGATGAACATGCAAATATGAAATACACCGTAGGTTTACATCACAGTGATGCATACTTTAATTTTATAATAGAAAGCGAACTTACAGGTCCTGTACGATTGACAGAAAAAGTTTTCAAAGCAATAAAGAATTGTCAACCATTTGTTATTGCAGGTCCGTTAGGCAGCATCAAACAATTACAAGAAATGGGTTATCGCACATTTGATCATGTTGTTGATCATTCGTATGATCAAATAGTAGATACGACTGAACGTTGGGAGGCAGTGTGTGCAGAAATGTGCAGAATTTCTAAATCCAAAAAGGCTCATAGCATGTACGTAGATTGCAAAGCAGACTTATTACACAATCAGAATCTATTTTTAAATAAAGAAAGCAATAATATATTAATATGTCTAAAGTAAGTGCTTATACAAGTTGGCAACCCTTAGAAGAAGTAATAGTAGGTAGAGCATACACACCAGATTATTTTGATTTTATTGAGAATGCCACTGTACGTGATCAACTAGCACTCATACTGTCAGAAACAAATGAAGATCTTGATGCCTTACAAAAGGTTTGCGAGACTTATGGAGCCATTGTAAAAAGACCAGGACTGATAGATAAAGACTATTTTCAAAGACTGCAAACAAAAGATAATGGAGCACCGTTGCCTCCATTGACTCCCAGAGACTGGCAAATAAGTTTAGGAGATAAACTCTTACGTGTGCTTAAAATACAAGAACTGGATGAAATATGTGCAGAGTATGGTGCTCAAGTGATCAATCCACACGGTGAGCAATGGAAGCCTGACTGTGTATTAAATGGTGCCAGTGCAAGTTGTATCGTACGTGTAGGAACTGATGTGTTTTTTGACAACAGCGACTATCTTAAACCAGAACAAAGTCGTTGGATACAAGAAAACTGTTTAGACAGCAGATATAGATTTCATGAAGCCATCACTGATGGACATGGTGACGCAGTGTTTGCAATACTAAAGCCTGGTGTGTTGCTTTCAAGTAAATGGGATGACCAATTAAATTTAGACAGTGACTTTCCAGGTTGGGACGTTAGTAAACTCGAATGTAGCACAATATGGCATGCAATGGCAGTAGGCAAATTTAAAGAAGAAAACTTTAATGGTGCTTGGTATGTTCAAGGGCAAACTCCTACAAAGGAGTTTACAAATTTTGTAGATACCTACTTGAAAGAATGGGTTGGTTATGTAAGTGACACAGTATTTGATGTAAACTGTTTGGTGTTAGATGAAGAGAATGTTATCTTCAGTGCTTATAACAAACAGGTGTTTGACTACTGTAAAAAACACAGAATTAATCCAATTATTTCAGAGCTCAGGCACAGCTATTTTTGGGACGGCGGTGTAAGTTGTTGTACACAGGATATAAGACGTAAAGGCGAATTAGAAACTTATCTTTAGTACCAACCCATAATCAATTTGGTTTCTTCAGGAACCATTTCCATTGTAAACATAGGTTCAAAAACCAATTGTCTATCGATTGCACGTACACCTGGTGTATTAATCATTGCTGATTCTATATCAGCACAAATTTGATCAGCAAAAGGACATGCCATACTTGTAAGTGTATGTTCTACCATACATCTATCACCGTCAATTTCAATTTTATATATAAGCCCTAAGTCATATACACTTACACTTGGCATTTCAGGATCAAAAACATTACGTAATGATTGAATTACTCTTTGTCTGAGTTCATTTTCGTCGATCATTTAACTACAAACCTTTACGCCATATTCTTGTGTAAATCTATCTGCATCAGCCTTTGTGTCTACCATTGGCTCTCCGCGTATGTTTAGACTAGTATTTAACAACATAGGACAACCTGTTTTACGATGCCATGCTACTAGCAGTTGTCGTATGCCACTGTTGTCATCAGGCACTGTCTGCACTCTTGACGTGTTATCTACATGGACAATTGCCGGGAATAGTTCTGGCTTTTTACACGTTGCTACCACCTGCATGTATCTTGATGTAGATTGATTGATGGGCATTTCAAAATATTCATCTACATGTTCTTCTAATATTACAGGAGCAAATGGTCGAAACTTTTGCCTACGTTTTATTTCATTCACTTTATCTTTTATTTCAGTACCTCTTGGATCTGCTAACAAACTTCTGTTGCCTAATGCACGCGGACCAAATTCTGCTTTACCATTTGCAACACCAACTATTTTATTTGTTTCTAATTGTTCGATTACGTCTTCTACAGGATAGTCACCTTTGATCTCTGTGCCAAGAAAAGGTGTTGTAAAATGTATGTCTCTTCCGTAACCTATCGCGGCTGCACCCAAACTGCTTCCTGCATCACCCGGGTTTGGCATAATCCAAATCTTGTCAAATATTTCACCTAAACGTTTATTGATAACACAATTAAGTGCAACACCTCCCATGTATACAAGATTTTTGCTTTTGCCTTTGTACTTTGCACGTCTCATTACACTAAGAACCATCTCTTCACATAACTGTTGTCCTGCGGCGGCGATGTCTTCTACGGTTACATCATCAGCAAATTCAATATCATCTATGCCCAGATGCAAATTGTTTTTGAACCAAGGAACATTACTACTTTTTATAGTTGCTTTCTTTAATGTGTCATACGCTTTTGATGCAGTTCCATATGCAGCCATGCCCATTGTGATGTATTCTTCGTCCATTGGCTTTAGTCCACAACGTTTTGTCACGGCACTGTAAAACATTCCAATACTATGTGGATATTTTTGTTTAAAAATTAAATCATAGTGTGCGTTTGCATGTTGTCCTGCCATGCACGCACCGTTGTAATATGCGTTGTATATACTAATAGTATCTGATTCACCAATGGCATCTATTACAACGACTGTTGCGTCATCAAAAGGTGATGTTTGAAATCCAGCGGCCGCATGCGATTGATGATGTCCAACACTGCTTATCTTAGCCGCAGTCCTATTCATAATATATGGAATAGTTGTTAGTAATTCTTTACGTGTACGCCATGCACCGCCCCAAGGCTCACCACTACGCAGTTTGCGTAACTGTCTGAGATACGGTTTTTCATAGTAGACTATTTTATCAAAAGGGCCATAGACTAGTGCTTCTTCTTGTAGTCTGACAGGTATCCTCGGATCGTTTTTTTCTCTGCTGTAACGTTCAGCATGTCCAGCAAAGAGTATTCTGTGATTGTGCAGTACAGTTAAGGCAGCATCATGAAAGCCAGCACTAACTCCGAGTATTCTCATTTACCAACCTATCTTTTCCCATGGCACATCTTTGTTGCCAAAGTGTCCATAAGTGCAGTTTTTACTATAGTTATAAAAGTTGAACATATCAAATCTATCAATTATTCCTTTTGGTGTGAGATCAACGTTATCACGTATGAACTTTTGTATACTGCGATTGTGACCATTTGAATCAATATAGATACTTGTAGGTTCTTTAACACCAATTGCATATGATAGTTGAATTTGGCACCAATCAGCCATGTCGTCGGCCACAACATTCTTTGCTAGCCAACGTGCCATGTAGGCTGCACTACGGTCTACCTTGGTAGGGTCTTTACCACTAAATGCGCCTCCACCATGAGGAGCAAATCCACCGTAGGTATCAACAATAATTTTTCTTCCTGTTACGCCGGCATCGCCATCTGGACCGCCAATAACAAAGTTGCCAGTTGGATTAAGATGAAACGTAGTATCATCATCTATTAGATCTCCTAGTACTTCTACACATGCTGATCTCGAAGCTGATTGTGCTAGTTCATAAAAACTATCATCTTTGTGTTGCTGGCTTACAACAACTTGATCAATACGTTTTACCTTACCGCCGTCATATTCTACACTTACTTGTGATTTTGCGTCTGGACCGAGGTATTCGTATCCATCTGCTTTTTTGGCTTTTATATTTTTCAATATCTCATGTGAATAATAAATTGGTGCGGGCAGGTACGCATCATTCTCATTGCATGCGTAACCAAACATGAGCCCTTGATCACCTGCACCAAAATCGTCTGTGCCTAATCCAATATCAGCACTTTGAGAATGCAACTGATTGTTGATTGTTTTGTTATCAACTGTTAGTTTATCCCAATGAAATCCATCTTGTTCATAGCCTATTTCTTTTACTTTATCTCTAATAATTTGTTCTACTTGTGCATCTGTAACATTAAAGTTTTTAACTTCTCCTGCTAGTACAACATAATTTGTCGTAACCATTGTTTCGACTGCGACCCGTGTGCTCTCATCACCGGCTTGCAAACCAGCATCGACTAACGCATCTGATATTTGATCTGCTATTTTGTCAGGATGGCCTTCGCTAACTGACTCTGATGTAAAAATATAACTCATTTATATATAAAAGGATCCCTCTTCCGTAGTTCTTTTAGTTTCTTACGATATCGTATTTCTAGTTTGATCTTACCAATAAGATTCTTAAACCATGTAATCATTATACACTCCTTTCAGGTGTTTGTCAAGTTATTAATGGTACTTGGAGTCGTTTGCTATCATGCCATGTGTAATCATATTCACAATAAGCATCACTGGTTTTAATACTGTAAACATCTAAATGCTCAGATAGAGTGTTAATTACTTTGGCAAAATCATACGATCTAAAACTGCTTACAAAATCTACTTGTCCAATTTTAGGATGTCCAATTGTTAAACTTGGATCGTTAGGATCAAATTTGTTAGCAATTAACCATTCTCTAAACTTATCTAACTTTTCTTTCATAAATGATTCTTTAAGCGTGCTTCTACCCCACTCAATGTCAAAGTCACCAGCGGCCTCTGTTTGTGGTTTTAAAGTTGTAGTAGTAAGTTCATCAATTCTACTATCATCACCTTCATCACAGAAAACTTCGTAATGGTGTTTTCCTACTGCTTTGTTAACACCTACATATAACCCACCGTAGTCTCTTGCTATTGTATCAATTCCAAACAAGTTGTAGTCTTCATCGTCTAGTATAAATCGTGGTGCATTTAACCAGCACATTACATTACTTGGACGTATCCATTGTGGAGCATCGTATTTTCTGCTCAAACTTATGATAAAACATTCTGCTTCATGACACAAAAGATTAAGTTGTCTGATATACCAACGTGTTTTACTATCAGCATTTAAGTAATGCTCGCTCATTGCACCACTTACACCTTGTGTTTCTTCAAAGTACAAATGAAGTTGATTAAATTTGTCGTGATTTATATCAATCTTATATGTATTATTACGATCACTCCAATTTTTTTCGACCATATTAGCGGCAGTGAAATAATCTTTTATCATGTAATCGATACT
>TARA_B100001057_G_scaffold382754_2_pt1 | contig 19779 bp, 19 predicted proteins | sample TARA_B100001057 | Tara Oceans TARA_B100001057 (sample SAMEA2621839) | marine metagenome | biome: marine biome (ENVO:00000447); feature: surface water layer (ENVO:00002042); material: "saline water (ENVO:00002010), including plankton (ENVO:xxxxxxxx)" | depth 5 m
ATAAGACTATAGTTAATGACAGTACAATTTATGTCTTGTCTGATGATAAGGTTTATCATTTTAATTTTGTAAATCAAAATCCTTTAGATTACAATTTGTGGGAGGAAATATATTTTCTAGATGATCACCCTATTGGAATTTTTGAGTTTAATAATCTAATATATTACTACTCGACAAAGAATATTTATAATTTGGATAAAAAGATATTTTTTGGCTCTATAGATCGCCAAATTAAAAAAGTAAAAGAATATAATGGTAAGATATACGTTCTCACTACCGATCAGCTAAATAATGATCATTTAGGCTTTGTGGAGGATGGTAAAATAATTGGTTATTCAATTCCAGCAGAAATTAATCAAATTACTGATTTTTTAGTATTCAACAATGAGCTCTGGATTTCATCTTTGGGTGATGGTTTATTTAATTTAGATAAAATGATGTCTTTTTCACCAAACAACTCTGTGGCATCAACTTTTCATAATTTAGTTAACTATGAGAATACCATATTTGGTTTATCTGATAGCGATATTATCTCAGAGAGAGAAGGTAATCTTGAGTGGAGAAATAAAAAAGTTAATTTATTTTCTGAGATGACATCAGCCACTATTCATGATGATAAATTATATATTTCCTCAAAAAAAGATGGTATCATAAACTATACAGATAATAAATTGATTAACGATCTTACACCGAACTCTCTACTTGAAAAAATAAATGAAAATGATATTTATATTTCAGACCTTAAGTCTATGAATAATAAATTATGGATTTTAAACTATGGTGTAGAGAATCCTTTACTCTCTTTTGATGGAGATAGCGAATGGATGAGATATAATATCAGCTACCTATCAAATAGTTTCCCTAAAAGTTTTGAGTTTATTAATGAAAATATCTGGATTATATCTGAAAGCACTAACATAGGAATATTAATCTATAATATGTTTTCGGAAGATACGGATATTTTGAGTGTTAATAATGGAAGGCTGAATTCTAATTCAGTTAATGACATAAAGATTGATCTTGATGGAAATATATGGATAGCATCTGATGAAGGCTTAATCTATTATCCTGAGTCTGACTTAATTAACAGTGAATATATTATCCCTAATGATGGTACAAACTTTTTATTTAGAGGAATAAAAATTAATACTTTGGAAGTTGATTATGCAAATAATATTTGGTTGGGGTCTAACAATGGAGTTTTTGTATTTAATAATAAAAAAAATAAAATACTATATCACTTTAACCAAGACAGTTCACCAATTCTTTCAGATTCAGTTTTAAGTATAAAGTCAAATCAGATAGGTGTGATGTATGTATTAACTAATCTTGGACTACAATCAATAAACACCTCTATTACAAGACCTGAAATCAACACTGATAATATAAATTTCTACCCAAATCCGTTAAAATTATTAGAACATGATAGGCTATACTTTGCTGGATTGCCATCACCTACTAAGATAAGAGTTACATCTATTGGAGGAGATTTAATTTATGAAACAAAAAGTATTGGAGGAGGGTTTTCATGGAACCTACTGTCGGAAACAGGAAGTAAAATCCAACCAGGTATATTTCTAATATTTGTAACTCAAGAAGATGGCGAAGAGTATTTGATTGGAAAAATTCTTGTATTATGATTATTAAGACTAGAGGAATAGTATTGGGTTATGTTAAGTATGGAGAAACTTCTATAATCTGTAAAATATATACTGAGGAAAATAGTATACAATCATTTATTATAAATGGGATAAGAAAATCAAAATCAAAAAACACAGCTCTTTATCAGCCCTTGACAATTTTAGATTTAGTAATATACTATAAAGAAAACTCAGGTATTCAGAGAATAAAAGAAGCAAAATTTGATACTATATATAATTCTTTACATACAGATATAAAGAAAATATCTGTTTGTTATTATATGTCTGAATTCTTATCCAAAATATTAAAAAGTAGCGAGACACATGAAAGTCAATTTAATTTTATAGTTAATTCTCTTATCGCTTTTGATAATATTGAAAATCAATTCTCAAATTTTCATATTCAGTTTTTTATAAAACTGACAAAATTTTATGGTATTGATATTTTATCATCAACTCAGCTATCACCCTCAGGCTCAGAGGATGAGCTCTTACGCTTCATAGATCATTGTATAAATAAAAACTACGAAGTAAAATATAACTCGAATAACATATTAAGAAATAAAGTTTTAAATTTATTGACGGAATACTACAGTAGACATATGGATATTAATATTAAGTTAAACTCCACTGTGGTACTAAAGGAAATTTTTAATTAAAATATGATGCGAATATTATACATTTTTATAGGGTTAGTTTTAATAGGGTGTTCATCAAATAAACCTACAGAAGATAAAAATTCAGAGCAGGAATTAGTGACTGAGAAAAAAGTTTTTTTTAAATGGCCTAAAAATGGAGCTACTGTTGCAAGTCCAGTGTTCATAGATATGGGTGTTGAGGGTATGGTTGTAGAACCTGCAGGTATTGTCAAAGAAGGTTTTGGCCACCATCATATTCTTATCAATCAAAAGTTCTGGCCCCAAGGTGAAGTCATTCCAATGAGTGACACTACTTTACATTTTGGTAAGGGAGAAACAGATACTAGCATTGAATTGGATCCTGGTCAGTATATTATATCTCTTCAGTTTGCTGATGGGGTACACGCATCATTTGGTGAAAGTATGTCAAGCTCAATTGAAATAAATGTAGAATAATGAGTGATTATTTAAATAAAGTCCCAACTCTTGATATTTCTAAGTACACATCAGGTAATCAGGGTTTAGTGAAGGAGTTTTCCGAAGACCTTGGGAACTCTTTCAACCAGACAGGTTTTGCAATAATAAAAAATCACGGTCTTACTGAGGAGACAACAAAGAAGCTTTATTCATCAATTCAAACTTTTTTTGAGCTAGATGATGAGAAGAAGGTAAAATATTATTTTCCAGAATTATATGGTCAGAGAGGATATGTAATAAAAGGCCAGGAGCATGCTAAAGGGAGTTCAAAGGGAGATCTAAAAGAGTTCTTTCACATTGGCAATCCAGCCATATCTAACCCTAAGAATATATGGCCAATAGAAGTTGATCAATTTGAAGAAATAGGTACAGATGCTTTTTTAACTTTAGAGAATATTGGCCTTACAATTTTAGAGGCTATTGCATTATTTTTAAATCAAGATAAGAATTATTTTGAAAATAAGGTCAAGGGAGGAGAGAGTATAATGAGATCTATACATTACTATCCACTCAGGGAAGAAGATATACAGGATGGCGCTGTAAGAGCAGGAGCACACGGAGATATAAATTTAATAACTCTTCTTATGGGTGCAAGTGCTGATGGTCTGGAGATCTTAACAAAAGAAGACAAATGGATTCCAATAATATCAGAGTCAGATCAGTTAGTTATAAATGTTGGGGATATGTTAGAAAGATTAACTAATAAGAAACTAATGTCTACAGTACACAGGGTTGTAAATCCATCAAAAGATCAGCTGAATACATCAAGATATTCAATACCTTTCTTTATGCATCCAAAACCGAAAATGGATTTGACTTGTCTTGAAAATTGTATAGATGATCAGAATCCAAAGTCATTTGATGATATGACTGCTGGAGAATTTCTTGAGCAGAGGCTTAGAGAAATCGGATTAAAAAAATAACTTTTAATTGTTATTTACAGGTGGGTCAATGCCTAATTCTACTAATACTAAACTTGAAACGTCATCGGTTGGTCTTGCATAAAGTAGAACTTCAACACCAGGGACCCCAGCACTGAAAATGTGTGAATAGTTTTCTCTTTCAGCAACGACATTAATAGCGTTGCTTATCTTTTCGAAAAGTGGTTTAAATAAATCTTGTTCCTTCTGAGCTATAGATGTCTGAGCCTCAGTTTGAAACTTTTGAATTGAAGCCTGTAAATTTTGGAGTTCCTCTTGTTTGTCAGCTCTAATTAAGTCAGTCATTGTAGCGGCTGCTTGTTGAAAAGTTTCTGCCTTGCTTTGAAAGTCAGTTATCTTAGATTGAAGTTGATTTTGCAATTGAGTACCGTAGGCTGTAACCTCACTCTGTACTTGTTTTGTTTCTGGTAAGAAACTTAGAATATATTCAACATTTGTGTAGCCTATTTTTATTTCTTGTGAAAGAATATTTTGAGATATAAGTAAAAGGCTTATTAATATTAGTTTAATGTTTTTCATGTTTATAAAATTTACCCAAAATTATATATTTTTTTCAGTTAGTCCTAAATCTTCCAAAACATAATCAGTGTAGTCATGAATCGGATTTGTATATAATAAAACTGGTTCAGATGATTTATCAAAAATTATTTGTAATCTGTTTTTCTTTGCTACTCTCTCGATTGATTCAAATAAAATGTCTTGTATAGGCTGAATAAGTTCTTTTTTTTTCAAAAAGTATAAACCTTCAAAGCCAAATACTTTCTGTTGGTAGCTCCTAACTTCATTCCATTCCTCGTCTAGTTCGATTCTTTTTTCTTCATACATTTCTTTTGTCAATAATATTTCCTCATTTTTTAAAATCACCTCCTTTTTTTCAACATCAATGTACATTTCACTTACCTCCTTCTCCCACGCTTTAGAAAGGTTTTCAATTTCAGAAAATGCCTCTTTATATTCAGGCATAGAATTTAATATAAACTCTGAATTAACGTATCCAAATTTTTGTGAATAGGAATTTAATGAAATAATTGTAAAAAATAATAATATTATTAATCTGATCATCTGAGTTGCTGTCCAATTGAAAAATGGAATTGTGGCCCAGACCTATTTGGCTGACCAGGTAATTTATCAAAACCATAGCCCCAATCAATACCAAGAAGCCCAAAAGCTGGCATGAAAATTCTAACACCTAGTCCAGCAGATCTGTAAAGATCAAATGGATTAAAATCTTTTTGTGAATTCCAATTGTTTCCTGCCTCAACAAAAGTTAATCCAAAAATTGTTGCGTTGGGATTAAGCGAGATGGGATGCCTCAACTCGAAAACAAATTTATTGTAAATTGTTCCCCCTCTAATATTTCTCTCGATGTCATATGGGACTAGTGAATTATTTTCATAACCTCTTAATGCAATTCTCTCTGTTCCGAGTAAGAAATTGCTATATGATCCGGAGAGGCCATCTCCCCCTAGATAAAACCTTTCAAACGGACCAATTTTTTTTTCATCACCGTAAGATCCTATATAACCAAAGTGTGCACGAGATTCAAGGATTAAATCACCAATTATTCTTGTATAAAACTTTGTGTCGATCATCCATTTATGATACTCTGCCCACTTATATTTTTCTTGTGGTTCAGCAGTTTCATAGTTTATATTATTCCATTTAGAGTAGGGTGGAGTTATTGCTAAGTCAAGTGAGAACATTGACCCACTTCTTGGGAACATTGGGTTATCAACACTGTTCCTGGATATATTAGTTTTGAATGCTACCGTATTTGTTATACCTGTATCAAAACCTAGGGATTGGCCAAAGTTAAAGAGGTCATAATTATAGTAGAGTAGAGAGTTGGAAATTATAAAAAAGTCATCGGGCCAAACAACTCTTCTTCCTAGACCTATAGTCACAGCGTGAACTTTCATTGATCCAATTATTTTACTGTCCTTTGAGGATTGTCCCCCATAACCATATCCACCGTACCCTCCATATCCACCATATCCACCATATCCACCATATCCACCATATCCTCCATATCCACCGTACCCTCCATATCCACCGTACCCTCCATATCCACCATATGGATTATAGCTTCCACTTCCGAAGAAGTCTAACATCCTATTCACAGAATAGCTATAATTGATACTGAAGTTATTTGGCTTTCTACCACCTAGCCATGGCTCTGAGAAGGTAAATGAATAGGATTGGTATTGCCTGCCATTTGCTTGTACTCTTATTGATAGTTTTTGACCATCACCCACAGGTAACGGTCTCCATTTACTAAAATCTTTAATATTTTTTACTGAAAAATTACTAAAACTTAGTCCTACAGTACCAACAAAACCAAAGTAACCTCCCCACCCTCCAGACAATTCAACTTGATCGCTAGGTTTTTCAGCAAGTTCCCAGGTTATATCAACTGTCTCATTTTGTGGATTAGGAACCGGGATTGGGTTTATACTCTCGGGATCAAAATAGCCTAATTGTGACAGCTCTCTCTGAGTCCTAATTAGCTCTGATCGATTATACTTCTGACCGGGTATAGTTCTTAACTCCCTTCTTATAACATGATCACTTGTTCTGTCATTTCCCTTAATAAAAATTTTGTTAATTGTAGCTTGAGCTCCTTCGTATACTCTCATCTCAATATCGACTGAATCTCCTACTATGCCAATTTCAATTGGTTGTATATTTGAGAAGAGATAACCATTATCTTGATATAGAGATGACACGTCAGAACCCTTAGGGTTATATGTTATTTTTTTATCAAGAGTCTCTGTGTCATAAACGTCTCCTTTAGAGATTGCTAGGACTTCATTGAGTAAGTCCTCATTGTAGATATAATTTCCTGTCCAATTTATATTCCTAAAAAAATATTGATTTCCAGGTTTTAAAGTTAACTCGAGGTCGACATAATCACCATCTCTTGAAATTTTCTCTTCTATTATTTTAATATCCCTGTAACCTTTGGATTGGTAGAATGAGATTAAGTTGTCCTTGTCATTTTCAAGTTCTGAGGTTATATATTTACTTGATTTTAGGAGATTAATTTTAGCATTATCTGTTATAAATTTTGTTAGATCTTTAAACGAAACTCCATTTTTACTTCCAAATAAATTTTTTGGTTTAAATAGTTCAGTTGATTTATTGAATATTTCTTTGAATATTGGTATCCTAACTCTCTCTCCTGATTTTTTGAGTTTACCTTTTAATTTTGCATCAGAGAATTCGCTATTTCCAATAAAGTTTATATTATTGAATTTAACTTTTTTGCTTTTGCTAACATTGATTTTGAGCTTTATACTGTTGGATACTATTGTATCTATTTCTTGTTTTACGTCAACTATAGTATTGAAGAAGCCTTTCTTTTTAAAATAGTTTTCAATTGTGTTTTGTGTATTCTTAATTACTGCGTCTGTTACAATTCTTCCCCTTATAAGATTTATTTTCTCAGTTAACTCTGACTTTTGAGTCCTCCCTATCCCATTGATTTCAAATGTACTTAGTCTGGGTCTTTCCTTTAAAACTATTGAGATATAAACTTTTTCATCTTCAATTTTATTCACAATTATTTTTATGTCCCCAATTATTCCTTGTTTCCATAATTTTTTAATTGCTCCTGAAATTGCTTCTCCAGGTATAGAAATTTTGTCACCAACTTTTATCCCAGCTAGAGATTTTAATGCTATCTCATCCAAATATTTCTCACCCTCAACTTTTATTTCAGCTACCTCATATGTTTTAGGGTTTGTATAACTTATAGCAATTTGTTGATCATTATTGAGATTATACCTTATTTGTGAGAAAGATTTATAGCTAAAACCCAATAAAACAACTGATATTATTATATAAAATCTCATGATATTAAATCTTTCCAAATCTTCTGTTTCTTTTTTCAAACTCGAAAATAGCATTATTTAATTCTTTTTTGTTAAAATCTGGCCATAAAATATCTGTAAAGTATAGCTCTGAATATGCAGCTTGCCAAAGATAAAAATTACTAATTCGTTCCTCACCACTTGTTCTAATTATAAGTTCTGGATCTGGAATATTATACGTAGAAAGATATTTTTCAAAAGTTTTTTCGTTAAAATTATTTAAATCTTTTCTTTTTTTTGATTTATAAAGGGTTTTGATTGCATTTATTATATCCCATTTTCCAGAGTAGTTTATTGCCAAAATTAAGTTAAGGCCGTCATTACCTTTTGTTTTCTCTTTTGCAATTTCAATACTATTTCTTGTGATTTGAGGTAGCTCTGATATATTGCCAATTGTTAAAAATTTAATGTTTTGGTCAATTAGGTTATTTAACTCTTCTTCGATAACACTATTTAATAAATTCATTAGAGCTTTAACTTCGATTTTTGGTCGGCTCCAATTTTCAGTTGAGAAAGCAAAAAGTGATAGATATTTAATTTTTTTTTCTACACAAAACTCAATACTTTCCCTCACACTTTTTCTGGCTTTTATGTGTCCTTTTATTCTGTTTTTATTTCTATTTTTTGCCCACCTCCCGTTACCATCCATTATTATAGCTATATGTTCTGGTTTATTTGACTGATCATTCATACTATAAAGTTAATATATACTATTATTAGGTGCAGAGTTTTTAGGGCATGGGATTCTATAGAATATATAACTTAAACTAATTCCAGTGAAATAATAAAAATCATTATTGTTTCCACTTCCATACTGGTAGTTTTTTTGACTACTATTAAAGTCTAGTCCAGTTATATTATCAATGTTTTTTGTATTTGCTCCTGTCAAGTAGTCAATTTTATCATAAAATGTTTTTTTAACCTCTAGTTCTACTGCAAGTGAAAATTGTTTATTTATTAAATATTTGAACCCAACACCAAATGGTATATTTATAAAAAGTTTTTTATTGTTACTTATTGGGTTATTCCTATTTTTTTTGTTTTCAAGCAAAGATCCACCCAGACCAAAAAATAAGTAGGGTGTAAAGTTTTCCCTCTCAATCTCATCAAAATAGTCTAAAAAGTTATATTCATTTTTTATTGATATTTCTGAAAATTGACTTTCAAATGACATGTCACGATTGATGGAGAGGGCATCGTCAATTTTTTCTCTACCTCTTATAGTTCCTCTCTTGTAAGATATCTTAACAGATTGGTGTGAACTGATATTAAATCTATTAAATACCTCAAACCCTATTGAGCTATTGGTTAGAGAATAGCCTCTTTTAATGTCTCCAGAGTATGAATTAAATCCAGAACTTATTCCTGGCTCGATAAATTGTGAGAAGCCTTTTACTGAGAAAAATAAAATAATAAGTGTTTTAAAAAGTTTCATCCACTCCATAACGTAAAAAAAGATTTAATCTTATTAATTTCTTAAGTCAAGTCCCCAGTTAAGTTTTTTTCTAAGTGTCTTAAAAAAATCAAAATTATTTGGATGGATTAAATTTATATTGAAATTTGATTTCTCTATGATAAATTTTTGATCACCTTTGAAGGTATATGATCTGGAATCCATTGAAACTAGAAAGTTATACTTTTGTTTTTCTATCTCTAATTTTATTTTAGATTTTTCTGAGATTATAATGCTTCTTAAGCTCAGGTTATGAGGGCTTATCGGGGTAATTAAAAGGTTTTTTGAGTCAGGCGTCAGTATCGGTCCTCCACAAGATAATGAGTACCCAGTTGAACCTGTTGGTGTTGAAATTATTAAACCATCTGACCAATATGTACAAATAAATTTGTTGTCAATGAAGCAATGTATCTTGATCATTGATGAGGAGTCTTTCTTTATTACTGATATTTCGTTTAAAGCGAAATTATTTTGAATATTATTATTTTTATTTTTTATAGATACAAGCGTTCTTTTCTCAAGGGTGTAGTTATCTTCCTGTATATCATGAATAAGTTTTTCAAAAACGTCATAAACATCAAATGATAAAAATCCTAGTTTACCTACATTTACACCCAGTATTTTTATACCCTTTCTTCCTACATTTGTGACAGTGTTAAGTAAAGTGCCATCTCCTCCAAAGCTGATAATAAAATCCATATTTAAAATGGTTCTATCATTATACACCTTATGCTTAGAGTTAGAGAAAGACTTAGAAAGTTCTTTGGAGATAAAAATTTTGAACCCCTTTTGTATTAATAGGTCTATCAAAGAATTTAAAATTTTCTTCCTTTCTGATCTAATATTTATTCCATTTATTCCAACTATCATTATTTCTCTTCTATGAAAGGTTTAATTAATTGATTGAATTTAGATGGGCTTTCCATCATAGGAGCGTGACAACACTTATCAATAAACTTTAATCTTGATTTTGGAATTAATTTATGAAATTGATGTGCTACCGAAGGTGGTGTAATCGTATCATTTAGACCCCATACTAATAGTGTTGGACAAGTTATTTTATATAGCTTTTTAGCAAGATTATTCCTTTGTGCTGACCTTGCTACCGTAATTATGTTAAGACATTTAGCATTATCGTTAAGTGTGTCAAAGACATCATCAATATATTTTTTACTTAAAATGTTTGGGTTATAAAATGTGTGGTTTACTCTGTCATTTATATAATTATAGTCTCCTCTTTTGGGGAATGAACCTCCAAATGAATTCTCATATAACCCTGAACTCCCAGTTAATATTAGTTTTTTAACTTTTTTTGGATAGAGAATTGTATAAATTAATCCAATGTGTCCTCCAAGAGAGTTTCCAATAAGTATGAAATTTTTTAAGTTCATTTTATTTATAAATCTCTTTACAAAATTTGTTAATGATTCGAGGTTAGCTTCTTTTACATTGATTTCTGTTAGCGGTATCATTGGTATGATAACCCTGTGATTCTTTGAAAATTCATTTACTACTGTCTTCCAGTTACTTAGCGCTCCAAATAAACCATGAAGTAGTATTATTGGGTTCCCCTTTCCTTTCTCAATATAATTTTTATTATTAATCATTTATGTATTTAGTTTTTTACTTTCATTATTTTCAACAATAAACTCTAGGGATGGGAAAAAATCAATAAAGTATGCAAAAGTATTGGGGGCAAAGTCTAAAAGGTAGAAGCTAATAACTGAGCCTTTGATTTCCTTTTCGAATACAGCTATATCAAAATATTGAAAAATATTAATGCAAAAGCTTATGATTAGAGCTGTTGTTATAAACCCAAAAAAAGCTCCAGATAAATCATCAATAATTCCTATTGGAGTCATATCAAGAATATATTTTACAGCTTTAGTCATCCTGTTTATTATGAAGCTAGATAAGAAAAAGGTAAGAATTATAGATCCAAAACTTAGAAGGAGTTCTTCGCTATTTGGGAAAATCATAAATAAAAAATTCGATGTTATGTGGGAATAGTTAAGTGATATTATAACACTTAAAAAGATAGATAAAAATCCAATTAGACTTATCACAAAACCTTTCCTGAATCCTTTATACGAAAAATATAAAAGTACAAATGCAAATAAAATATCAATAAAGTTCAATCTAATTTTTCTTTAATCATTGCGGCAATTCTGGAGTTGTCAACCTTTCCTAAAAGTTCTTTAGTGGCCATGCCCATTACCTTACCCATATCTTTGATACTTTCTGCGCCTACGGTTTTAATTATATTTTCTATCCTAATCTCTAACTCACTATCTTCCATTTGTTCGGGTAAAAACTCTTGAATAATATTTATCTCTTTCTGCTCTATCTCTGCTAGATCAAGTCTATTCTGTTCCTTATAAACAGATAATGAGTCTTTTCTCTGTTTTATTAATTTCATCAAAATCTGCATTTCATTTATTGAGTTACCATTACCATCTTTTTCTTCAAGTAAAATTGCAGACTTTACCGCTCTCAGTGCAAGTAATCTACCCTTATCTTTGTTAAGCATAGATTCTTTTATTTGTTTATCTATTGTATTTTTGAGTTCCATTTTTTGCAAAGTTATTAAATACTAATATAATGAATACTCGATTAAGTGTAAATGTGAATAAGCTTGCTACTTTAAGAAATGCGAGGGGTTCTAATAATCCAGACATAATTGATTTAGTAACAAAAATTGAGTCATATGGTGCAAATGGGATCACTATTCATCCCCGTCCTGATGAGAGACACATAACCCTTAAAGATGTATATGATATTTCAGCAATAGTGAAAACGGATTTTAATGTAGAGGGATACCCTGACCAGAGATTTATGGAGATTATTAATGACATTAGACCAGAGCAAGTGACTCTTGTCCCAGATTCTCCTGATGTTATTACTTCTAATAGGGGGTGGTTAGAATCGGACCTGAATATTGACTTGAAATCAATTGTAAGTACTATTAAAGACTTAGGGCCAAAGGTATCTTTATTTATTGATCCAACAACTTCAATGGTAGATCTTGCCTTAAATTGTGGAGTCGACAGAATTGAACTTTATACTGGCGTCTACGCAAAAAAATTTAAGAAAAATAAGTTATCGGCAGTCGATGATTGTGTTACAGCATCCAAATATGCAAAAAATAAAGGTTTAGATGTTAACGCGGGTCACGATTTAGATCTCAATAATTTAAACTATTTAAAAGAAAATATTCCTTTTCTTTATGAGGTTTCAATCGGACATGCCCTAATCTGTGACTCCTTAATATATGGATTAGAAGACACTATCAGTAAATATTTATCACAAATTTCATAGAGTGGATTTAAATTTTAAAGTATTAGGAAGTGGTAAACCTGTTGTTATTTTTCATGGACTTTTAGGGTCACTGGACAATTGGATTACTATATCCAGAACGCTTTCAAGTAAATACAAAGTTATTTTAGTTGATCTTCCTAATCATGGTAAATCTTATCATACCAAGAAGTTCTCATATCAACAAATGTCTGAAAAAGTTCATAAACTTTTCTTATCATTAAATTTATCTTCGGTTTCAATAATTGGCCATTCAATGGGTGGAAAATTAGCTATAAAATATGTTGATAATTACTCTTCATTTGTTGACAAGGCGGTTATAGTAGATATTGCTAATAAAAATTATTCTTCAAATAGATTTAATTATATATTTAATGGGATAAGTGAAATTAATTTAAGTTCTTTTAAGTCAAGAAGTGAAATTAATGAGGCTATTTCTGATTTTATTTCAGACATTGGAGAAAGAAATTTTGTTCTTAAAAACCTTAAGAGAATAGATAGTGGTTTTGAGTGGTCTCCAAATATAATATTATTAAAAAAATCACTGAATGAGATATCATCTAAGGTAAAATTGAGAAGTAAAATTTTTAATGAAACATTGTTTTTATTTGGGCAGAATTCTCAATATTATAATAGTGATGATATTAAAAATTTATCTATTGATTTTGAGAATTTTAAAATTAAAATAGTAAGTAATTCAGGTCACTGGATTCATGCTGAAAACCCGAGCGATTTTTTAAGTAGTGTTGATAATTTTTTAAGCTCTGGGGTGTGAGGAATTGAAAGCCTCTTTAAGTTTTTCGATGGAGTTGTGAGTGTATACTTGTGTTGCAGCGAGGCTTGAGTGCCCAAGTAGATCTTTGATAGAATTTAAATCTCCTCCTTTATTTAATATGTGAGTTGCAAATGTGTGTCTTAGTAGATGGGGATTATATTTTTTACTTTTAATTAACGTTGAAAGATGTTTCTTTACAATTCTATTAATCAACATTGAATATATTTTCTCCCCTTTTTTTGTAAATAATAGATATTGATTTTTATACCCTTCTTTTTCTGCTAATTGTAAATACTTTTTAGTTTGATATATCGCATTATTATGCAGGGGTATTATTCTTTCTTTGTTTCTTTTACCAATCACTTTTATCTCTTTTTTCGCGAAATTAATATCACTGATTTTAATATTTATCAGCTCTGAAATTCTAATTCCAGTTCCATACAAAAGCTCTAAAATTAACAAGTCTCTTTGTCCAGTACAATCTTCTTTTACATCTATATTTTTGAATAAAAAATTAATATCCTTTTCTTTAATGAAGGTTGGTATCTTCTGATCTGTTTTGAGTGAGGTAACATGTGAGCTTGGATTCTTTTTAATTAGATCTCTCTTAACTAAAAACTTAAAAAATGACTTTAGGCTAGCAATTTTTCTGTTAATAGATTTTGCTGAAAGGTTACTTAACGATAGTTTGACAATCCAAGACCTTATAGTCCTTTTATCAACCTTTTCAATTTTTTGACTTGTAGAATATTCTTTATAAAATGAAAGAAATTGGTTAAGGTCAGTCTCGTAACTAATTACAGTATTTTCACTTAACCTCTTCTCAAATCTTAGATATTTAATGAATCTACCTTTCATGGGAATGAAAGATAATGAATTTATAACTCTTTTGACTTTAGCCTTTGGACGTAACTTGCTCTTAGTTTCTCCTCTCTAAGTTGTACGGATTTTTTTGTGTAGAATGCATTATTTCTATAATCCTTAATGACTTGTGCTTTTTCAAACTTCTTTTTGAAGCGCTTTAGGGCCCTGTTAATGTCTTCGTTTTCTTTAATAGATACTTTTATCATATTTTGTTTTTGCGTGGCAAAGATAAGAAAACAATTAAACTATCAAAATTTATTTATAGAGCTATATTTAATGACAACAATCTTACTTTTTATTAATTAAATCTACTTTTTTTTATTTCCAATTCTTTTTTTTACTTGTTTTCCCTATTCCAGGGTTAAAAGTATTTGTCGGATCTAAATCTTTATAAAATTTTGATAGGTTTGGTTTCGCTTTATATTCGTGGCCAACATTATGTTCTGCAGGATATTCTGCCCCTCTTCTATCATATAATTTTAATATTTTTTCTAATAAAAAATCAGGGTCAACACCTTTTTTAACTAAATAATTTTGATGTAAAACATGGCAAAATAAGTGGCCATAGTATAGTTTCAGTTCTATCAAGTCATCAATTTCTTTTGGGAGCTTCTCAAACCATTCTTTTTCATTTCTTGGGAAAGCTACATCTAACGACATTGCGCCACCAAGATTTTTGTCATGGATTGCATGATATCTTCCGAAGGCACTCGCAGAAACAAATCTATGTAGTGAGGCTTTTTCCCCTTCTTTTTTTGTACATTCAAAATAGTCACCTTCATTCTCCTTAAAAAAGATATCTAAATAATTTTTTGCTTCCTCAATACCATCATCTGACATCTCTATAATCCAATGGTGTTCATACATGTCCCTGAATTTATCCATCCTAGCAGGTAGATGGTTTGGCCACAAATAACTTAAAAATTGCATTATTCTATCAGATAGCTTATCAGGTAAAAATTTAAATTTTTTTGACAGTAAATCAACTTTTCTCTTCAACTCAAAAAGTGTGGGCAAAAAATTTGTGCCTAATTTATCTATAACAATAAAAGTATCTTTGCTATATTTTTTTGCTGCATCATAGCAGTCTCTGTGCATGTAATCACCAAGAACTGGCAAATTTTTAAATTTTGAGAGGATATCTCTTCGCATTTTCCAAAAAACATTAGGGTTGTTTGTTCCTACATAAAACACCTGATTTCTTTTTGGCTTCTGGTAGGTGTCTAATCTAACAGCAAAAACTGCTACTTTTCCAGAACTACCAGATACTCCACCCAACAATCTACTGTCAGAGTTGAACCTTGCAGGTATCTTTGATTCAATTTGTCTAACGATATCGGAATATTTATTGTCTGAAGCTAACTTGTCAGAATGGACTATGTTTTTTTCATTATAATTTCTATCCTCTAAGTTTTTTAAAATTTCCTCTGGATTAGATCCGAGATCTACACCTAACTCATTGATTAGCTCAAGCTTTCCGTCCTTATTTACTCTGGCATATAATGCTAATTCAGTAAATGATGGGCCCCTTTGGACTAATGAACCCCCTGAATTATTACATACTCCTCCTATAATTGACGCTCCAATAGAGGTAGACCCAATAACTGAGTGTGGTTCTCTATCATATTTTTCAAGTTTTCTTTCCAAGCTGTATAGGGTGCTTCCAGCTAGTCCAATAATTTGTTTTCCATTATCTATAAGATGAATATCATCTATCCTCATTGTATTAATTATTACTACTGGTCTATCATAGTCATTGCCGTGTGGTGTTGATCCACCAGTTAGTCCAGTGTTCGCTGCTTGCATAATTATTATAACTCCATCCTTATTACATGCTTTTAATATTTCCCATAGCTCCAATAGATTTCCTGGTCTGGTTACTGCAAAAGCATTGCCACTACCATATCTCCATCCTTTCTCATATGCCTCCTTATCCCATGATTTAGTAACTACGTTAGCTTTTCCAGATATTTTAACTAGTTTTTTTATAAGAGATGCTATTTTTCTTGTTGACATAATTGCCTAAGCGGTTATACGTTTAATATTCAATAATACCTTCTTCTGATTCAATTATCAAAGATTTTTTTACTGATTTTTCTACCTTGCCGATGATCTTTGCATCAACGTTAAAGCTTTTTGATATTGAAATTATGTCACCAGCAACTCTTGGTTTACAATAAATTTCCATTCTATGTCCCATATTGAACACTTCATACATCTCCTTGAGTGTAGTGTCAGTATCATTATGAATAATTTGAAAAATTTCAGGTATTTCAAATAAGTTATCTTTTACAATTCTTATTTTATCTATAAAATGCAAAACTTTTGTTTGTCCACCTCCAGTGCAATGAATAATTCCACTTATATCGTTAAGATTAGATGAAATAATTTTTTTTATAATTGGGGCGTATGTCCTTGTTGGTGATAAAAGTAATTTACCTATATTAATTGCTGTATTGCATGGATCAGTTACCATTCTCTTTCCAGAATAAATAAATTCAGGGTTTGTTTCATCTGAAAAAGTTTCAGGATATTTTCTTTTGTAAATTTCTGATAAAATATCATGTCTAGCTGAAGTCAAACCATTACTGCCAATCCCACTATTTAACTCTTTCTCGTATGAAGCTTTACCAGTAGAAGAAAGTCCAACTATTACATCACCATCTTTTATATCACAATTAATAATATTTTTTCTATTTTCTCTGGCTATGACAGTACTGTCAACTATCATTGTTTTTGTTATGTCACCGACATCTGCTGTCTCACCTCCAGCTGAGGTAATATTAATATCAAATTTTTTTAACATATTAATAACATCTAGGTTTCCCTTAATTATTTCTGATATTACTTCTCCAGGAATTAGATGCTTATTTCTACCTATAGTTGATGACATGATTATGTTATTGGTAACTCCAACACATATAAGATCATCTATATTCATTACCAAAGCATCCTGAGCAATTCCTCTCCAGATGCTTAAATCATCAGTTTCTTTCCAATATAAATAGGCTAGCGCAGATTTTGTTCCGGCCCCATCTGCATGCATTATATTACAGTATTCTGGGTCATTAGATAATATATCAGGAACAATTTTGCAGAATGAATTTTTAAATAAACCTTTATCATGATTTTTGATTGCGTTATGAATATCCTCTTTCTTTGAGGAAACACCTCTCTCTAAATATCTTTTTGACATTTAATTTTAATTGTTATTAAAAAATTTATCCTCTTCGTCCTCGCTATTTGAAGTGTCAATAAATTCATAGCTAGTAACTTTAAATTCAGTCCTTCTATTTATTTGATGTTCATCTTCTGTTTCAGCATTAAGAATAATTAGTTGTGATTCACCGTATCCCCTGGCCGTAATTCTATTATCATCAATACCTTTACTTAAGATATATGAAACAGCAGACTCAGCTCTTCTTTGTGATAAGTTCTGGTTATAGTCAACTGATGCGCGATCGTCAGTATGTGAACTTAACTCTATACTAATATTTGGATTATCTCTTAATATTACTATCAGCTTGTCAAGTTCAATTGCAGCATCTTCTCTTATATCGGATTTATCTAAGTCATAATAGATATTATCAAGAACAATTGATTTGTTAACAATAATTCTATCTAAGATTAAATTTTTTTCATACTCGACGTTTGTTATAAACTCCTTTAATTTACTTTTATCTAGTTCTTTTCCAATTGTTGAAAATTCTCCACGCGTACTGAAATAATTTTCTTTTTCTCCTATCAGTATATATTCTTCGTCAGAATATACAATGAACTTAAAGTTTCCGTCGCTATCAGTAAAGGTTTCCTCAATAACTTGACCATCCCGGTCTAAAAGTTTTACAGTGCTGTTCCCTAATATATTAAGTTCTTTTGTATCACTTTTAGGGGTCAATGTTATTCCCTTAAGTGTGTAATTTACAATCTTCAAATTAGGGTCATCATTAACGAATGTGTATATGTCATCATCCCCAGCGCCTCCTTCTCTGTTTGATGTAAAAAATCCTCTAGTCGGATTATATGGGTTTACTCCAAAGTCATCACCCCTTGAGTTTAAAGGTTTGCCAGGATTTACAATTGTAATTTTTCCTCCTCTTCTTGATGCAACAAAAATATCAAGACCTCCAAAGCCTTCATGACTATCAGATGAAAAATATAATCTACCATCTTCGGTAACTGAAGGAAATAGCTCGTTCCCTGAAGTATTTATTTCTGGGCCCATATTTTGAATATTAATCCATCTCCCTCTTCGGTTTACATTAGCCTTATAGATATCCGTACCACCATATCCTTTTGACCTATTTGAAGCAAAGTATAATGTCTTCCCGTCTTTAGATAGAAATGGTGTTGAATCCCAACTCCTAGACGTATTAACATTTAAAAGTCTTGGGTTTGTCCAGCCCCCTCTTCTAAATCTGGACCAGTATAAATCTACATTGTTTCTTCCTGAGCTCTTTCCGTCATTTCCTTTTGCAAAAATCATATATGTTCCATCCTCAGAAAATGTAATGGAACCCTCATTAACCTTTTCTTGATTAATATTATCTTCTAACTTCTTTAGTGAATTAATATCAACATTAGCTCCTCTGCTTTTGATTTCATACAAATCAGTAAAAGGAGTTCCTGTTCCGCTATAAATCTTTTCTGATTGTCTGTTAGAAACAAAATATAATTTTTCGTTAGAAAATGAAGGTGAATATTCTGCAAATTTTGTATTAATAGCTTTTAAGTTTTTGACCCTATAGTAACTGGTATCCGGGTAATTTTTTAGATTATTAATATATATGGCTTCCTTCCTTAATAAGGATATTACTGACTCATCCTCACCCCTTTTTAAATAATTATTAATTAATGAGTCTGCTTGCTCATAATTATTGTTAGCCTTAAGAGATAGAACTAGATAATAGTATGCCATCTCATTATCAATCCCATTTTTAATTGCATTTCTATAAAACTTTTCTGCTTGCCATAATCTATTTGATTTCCTTAGTGACTCTGCAAGTAAAAAATTGTTTTTAGCATCACCTGATTTTAGTGTTTTTTCAAATTTATTTGCAGCATTAAAATATTCTGCATTATTAAAGTCTTTTATTGCATTTTTTGTTGTTACACACGATAAAAAATTATATGAAAAAATTAATAGGTAGAAGAGATTATGTACTTTCATTTTATAAAATTAGCTAGCCAAGATTTATTTATTTCCAAAACCCAACTTTTGTTATACTCATCTTTATTTTGAATTGTTGTATTAATCATTTTATTATCAGGCTTAACTTCTCCTTTTTTTATCTTTTCAATTATTGAAGGTTTGTCTTCAAATTGAATTTTACTCTCATTAAATATACCAATTTTGGAGTTAGGCATTATGTTAATATTACATTCATTTAATTTATTTCTTAGAATACGATTCGATCCGTCAATTGAACATCCACTTATGCTGTCTTCAGCAAATAATATTATATATCTATTTTTATAAATTTTATATGATGATCTAATATTTAGATTGTGTGACTTCCAGTTGTCACATATTTCTATCAGTAGGCTATTGATATTATTAGAAAAATTTTCAATGCTATTATCTAATATATAAACCCAGCATTTTGAATTATCACTTATCTTTTCAAAAGGAACATACATATAATTTTATTAATTACTTAAAGATACATCTGAATTATGCTATATGAATAATATCTAATTTCAAAATTAATAATTTTGTGAGGAATGTTAATTTATTTAGGTTTGCAAAACATTCACCAGGTGCTGTAGCTCAGGTGGTAGAGCATCGGACTGAAAATCCGTGA
>TARA_B100001057_G_scaffold359775_1_pt1 | contig 19769 bp, 20 predicted proteins | sample TARA_B100001057 | Tara Oceans TARA_B100001057 (sample SAMEA2621839) | marine metagenome | biome: marine biome (ENVO:00000447); feature: surface water layer (ENVO:00002042); material: "saline water (ENVO:00002010), including plankton (ENVO:xxxxxxxx)" | depth 5 m
TCTGATATTTTTTCAATTTCAGAAATTATATGAGAAGATAATAAAATTGCAGCACCATTATTTTTAAATTCATCAATTATTTCAAAAAATGTTCTTTGGTGAAAAGGATCTAAACCTGATGTAGGCTCATCGAGGATTAAAGCTTTTGGTTTATGAAGAACGGATAAGATAATTGCAGCTTTTTGTCTATTTCCTTTTGAGAGTTCTTTAATTGTTAAATTTACATCTAAGTCAAATTTTTCAGCTAAATCCATTGCATAATCTATAGACATACCTCTCATGTCTGAACCAAGCTTAAATAATGACTTAGAGGTTAGATTTTGTGGAAGTTGAGGATCTCCTGGTAGATACCCAATGATTGTCTTTGCTTCAACAGGGTTTTCAAGTGTATTGATTCCCTCAACTGAAAGATGCCCTTCTGAAGACTTTAAAAATCCCATTAAGCTTCTCATAGTTGTAGATTTTCCAGCTCCGTTTGGTCCAAGAAGACCTTTTACTTCACTATTGTCAACAGCAATGTTGATATCACCAACACCTTTTCCATTTTTGTATCTCATTGTGAGATTTTTAATTTCAATCACGAAATTAGTCTATATGAGAACACAAGATAAAGATAACTAATCTTCTTCATTTTGATTTTTCTGTTTATTTCTTAACCAGGTTAATAGTAAAGCTGGAATTAAGAACATAAGCATTTCATCCCAACCACCTTGGTGTTGCAAAACGGGTGGAGGTACTATCTTAATTAGCATTGTCTACAGATAGTTTTCTATCATCCATTGTGTGATGTTCACAAGAGTGTCAGGTAGTAACCCGAAGTAAATTGTCAAACTTGCCATAAAGCCAAGCAAAAATTTATCAGAAATACTAATTTTAATTCTTTCAACTGAATTATCGCTTTTCTCAATTGCAGCTACCCAAATTGGTTTTAAATAGAAATAAAATCCTGCAACTGTTGAAAGCATTAGAACAATTACAACTAAATATTTTTCATATGACCATAAATTTGTAATCAAAATGAATTTTGATACAAATCCACTTGTTAATGGAAGACCAGCAATACCAAGCATAAAAGTAGAAAATGTTAAAGTTAAAAATTTATTTTCTTTACCTAATCCTGATAAATTAGATATCTCAAAATTGGAACTTAGCTGACCACTAATTATAGAAAAAACTGTAAACACACCAACCAATTGAATAACGTAGGTGATTAGATAAAATATCGAAGCGCTTATTCCAAGTACACCAGAAGAAATACCTGATAATATAAATCCAGATTGTATAACTCCACTGTATGCCATGAGCCTCTTGATGTCATTTTGATTTGTAGCAAATAAAGCGCCTAGTAAAACGGATAAAATAATTACAGCACCAAAAAATAGATTAAATTTTTCAAGAATAAATCTTAATGAAACAGCTGACAATCTTGCTAAAACAATAAATGATGCAACTTTCGCAACTGAAGCCATATATCCAACATATCCAGTTGGTGATCCTTGGTAAACGTCAGGTGCCCATGCTTGAAATGGTGCCGCCGCTACTTTAAATAAAAGACCAACAATTATCATAATAAGTCCGATAAAACTTGTTAATGGAACATTTTCAGGCCCTATAAAACTAATTGCTATACTTGTTTCATAAACTCCACTTATTGATAAAGAAACATACAACAATGAAATTCCATATATCAAAATGCAAGATGCAAGTGAACCCAATAAAAAATACTTCAAAGATGCTTCATTACTTAGTTGATCCCCCCTATTCAAGCCAGCTAATGCGTAAAGACTGATTGACCCTATTTCCAAACCAATAAATAACATTATAAAATTTTCTGCATCAATCATTAGAAGGAATCCTGATGCTGACATTAATATAAGAATTAATGCCTCTGTAGTCTTGCTATCTATTTCTTCAGAGGTCTTCCAAAAAGAGTTAAATGTTAACAATAAAACTAAACCTATTAATACATTTCCTACTAATGAAAATTCATCAAGTAGTATCTTCTCTGAGAAATAAGATGTTATTCCATCCCTTGCAAAAAGTCCAAATTTAAGAAAAATTGAAAATAACGTCGTGATTATTCCAAGAAATGTAATCAATTTTTTGATGTAAACAGGTGTAGAGATTGTAATCGTACAAAAAAGTAATACGATCGTTGTGAAAAGTAGAACCAGTGTTGGACCAATTACAACGAAATTGATTCCAAGAATTTCTGAAATATTATTCACTTTAAATCCTTAAATAAAGCAATTGTCTCACTTATAGATCCTGCTTCTTGAACTACAAACCCTTCGATATAACTCGGATAAATACCAATAAATAACATTAATAAAATTAAAGGGACGATTGATAAAGTTTCTCTAGTATCTAAATCTTTTAAATCTTTGTTTTTTTCATTGTTAATTGGTCCTGTAAAAATTCTCTGATAAGCCCAAAGCATATATATTGCTGCTAAAACTACACCAAATGCAGCAATTGAGGTGAGAACTTTGTAACTACTGAAGCTTCCCATTAAAATCATAAATTCACCTACAAATCCATTTAATCCAGGAAGTCCAATTGACGCGAAAGACGTAAATAGAAATATTGCTGCGTATCGGGGCATAGTAGATTTAATTCCGCCAAATGAGCTAATATTTCTCGTATGTCGTCTCTCATACAGGAATCCAACAAGCATAAATAATGCACCAGCTGTAATTCCGTGATTAATCATTTGAATAATTGCACCTTCAATACTTAAATATTCTCCTGCAGAAATTCCAAGCATAACGTATCCCATATGACTGACTGATGAATATGCTATTAATTTTTTAATATCTATTTGTGCAATTGCAACTATAGCTCCATAAATAATTCCAATTACCGATAAAACAGCAACAAAATTTTTATATGTTAAAAACCCTTCAGTAAAAAATGGAATAGATACCCTTAAAATTCCATAAGCACCAACTTTTAAAAGGACACCAGCTAATAAAATACTTCCAGCTGTAGGAGCTTCAACGTGAGCATCGGGTAACCATGTATGTAATGGGAAAATTGGGACCTTAATTAGAAAACCAAAAGTAAACAATAGAAATAAAGTTTTAGACTGTGATGAAGTAAAAGCAAGGTTTGACAAAGTATCAAAATCAACAGCTAAAGATCCATTAAATCCGTAGCTTATTACTGAGGTGTAAACTGTTCCAATAAATATAAATACTGAACCAAATACAGTATATAAAATGAATTTTATAGTTGCATATCTTCTATTTTCGCCACCCCAAATACCCATAAGAAAATACATTGGTATTAATAAGGCTTCAAAAAATATGAATAAAGAAATTAAGTCTCCACTTATAAATACACCGTTGATTGCAAAATGTAGACAAAGTATTGAGCCAACAAACCCCTTGCTTTCAGCATGATTTTTACCAATAGACAATAGCGAAACTAAAACTAAAAGAGAGGTTAGTAAAAGTAATAATATTGACATTCCTGAAATTCCTAAACTTATTTCAAGACCATATGACTGGATCCAATTGTATTCCGAAAGAATAACAAAATTTGTCCTTGAGTAATCACTAAATAGTAAATAAGCACATTGCGTAAAAGTTATCAATGAAAATATCAAACCAATAGAACGAAAAAACTCTTTTCTAGACTCAGAAAATGAGAAAACGAGTAATGCTCCAGTTAATGGGACTACTAAGAGTGAAATAATAATTACAGTCATTGATAAACCAGAGGCGTAAAGATAAATAATACAATCAAAAGAAGTAAGAATAATCCAAAATATACAACATAACTTCTGACTAATCCTGTTTGAGTAGCAGAAACAACCTTAGAAGTTTTTCCAAAAGTAGTTGAAACAAAATTTACTGAACCATCAATTACTAAACCATCGATAATTACAGCAACTTTTCTGGAAAAGTTTTTTAATCCCGATACAAAAACAAAGTTTCCGAATTTATTTAAATATAAAATATTGTATGACAAGTCTTTTATCAAGTTAATTGGGAAATCTAAATTAATTTTCTTTAGCTTAACTCTTTTTAAAATTTCAAATGAAAATATCAAGTAAGCAAGACTCAATCCCGTAAAACCAGCCCCAATTGAAAGTATTGCAAGAATGACTAAAGTGATCCCTTTAGGCAAATGAGTAACTTCCACACCTTCAAGTGAATAATGTAATACTTTTTCTATACCGTGAAAAAAAGGTGTATTGATAAATCCAATAAAGATCGAAAAAATTCCAAGTATAATTAACGGTCTAGTCATGGTTTTTGGTGCTTCATGCACGTGAGAATGATCAAGTCCATTATCTTTTCCGAAAATTAATATCCAATGTCTACCCATATAAAAAGCAGTGAGAAATGCTGCACCTAATCCAAAGACCCAAAATATGTAATAAATACCTTCATTCGCAAAAACGGAAGCTAGTATTTCATCTTTTGACCAAAAACCAGCAAGTGGTGGAATTCCAGAAATTGCAAGAGTGCCTATGCCCATCATTGAAGCTGTAATAGGCATCTGTTTTTTTAGTCCACCCATTTTTCTCATATCCTGCTCATGATGCATTGAGTGAATAACAGCACCTGCACCTAAAAATAACAATGCTTTAAAGAATGCGTGTGTTACAAGGTGAAATATAGCAGCTACATATGCACCGGCACCAATTGCAATAAACATAAACCCTAATTGAGAAATAGTAGAATAAGCTAAAACTTTTTTTATATCATATTGATTAATTGCAGAAAAAGCAGCTAACAATGCTGTTATTAGTCCAAAAGAGATTATCACAATTCCTACAATTTTTGAATACTGAAGTAAAGGTGAGATTCTGACAAGCATAAATACACCAGCTGTGACCATTGTTGCAGCATGTATTAATGCACTTGCTGGGGTCGGACCCTCCATGGCATCTGGCAGCCAACTAAAAAGTGGGAATTGAGCTGATTTACCAAAAGCACCAAGTAGTAAAAATAATGAAATTAAAGTAATAGTATTTTCTGAAACTTGTGCTGCATCTTTTAGAACAACAAAAAAATCAAATGTATTGAAAGTATTTAATATAATCATTAACCCTATTAAGAAACCAAAATCTCCAACTCTATTTATGATAAAGGCTTTATTTCCTGCTTTTGCAGCTGCGGGTTTTGTTGACCAAAATGATATTAATAAATAAGAACTTAAACCAACCAATTCCCATCCAAAAAACATAACCAAAAAATTTGAAGACATGACTAACAAAAGCATTGAAAAGACAAAGAAATTGAAATATATAAAATAATTTATATACTTTTCATCTTTTTCCATATAAGAAGTTGAAAATAGCTGGATAATAAAAGATAAGCCTGTGACTAATAAAAGCATTATCCCAGAAAGACCATCAAGAACAAAACTTATTTTAATATCTGGGGTTGTTGTCCATTGAAAGATAGAATAATTTACAGGTTTAAATTTATCTAAAGTAAGCATTACAAAAACAAAAGATGAAACTGAGAAAGACAACAATGAACTATTTAATGTGAAAAAATTTGTAATAGTTTCATTGAATAAGTTTTTACTTAAAAATAAAAATAAAGCCGTAAGTAGTGGAAGGAAAATTGGAAGTAAAAATAAGAGTTCCAAATCAACCTCTAGATAAATTTAAAACATCTACAGATGCGGAAGATTGTTTTCTAAAAATTGACACAATAATTGCTAAGCCAACGACTACTTCTGCTGCTGCAACCACTAACACAAAAAATACTGCAACTTGACCATCAATTTGTCCAAAATGCCTAGATGCCGAAATAAAAGTTAAATTAACCGCATTCAACATTAGCTCAATACACATGAACATTATTAATGCATTCCTTCTTATCATCATTCCAAAAAAACCAATAGAAAACAATATTGCAGACAATGTCAAATACCAGTCAGTGGTTACTTCAAGCATCTTCTTTCTTTCTTTGAGTATCATATGCAAGTGCTATTGCAGCAGCAGTGGCAACAATTAAAAGTATTGATATTATTTCAAATGGAAAAATCCAAGAAGTAAATAAAGTTCCTGCGATTAATTGAGGTGTGCCCTCAACAGTAAACTCTACTGCATCAAACCATAAGTCCCATCTAAATTCTGAACTTATAGCAACGTAAACTAAAGTTGAAATTAGGATTAAAAATACTCCACTAACCAAAAAAGTCTGTCCTTTAATTGATTCTTTACTTTGTTCTTTTTTGTCGACACCGATCATCATTATTACAAATAAAAATAGTGTCATAACTGCTCCTGCGTAAACTAACATTTGTACCATTGCTACAAAAGTTGCATTCAAAGTAATATAAATTATCGCTATAGAAACTAGTGTCATCACAAGACCCATTGCGTTATGAACTGGATTTTTTGCAAATATAACGATAAGAGCTCCAATAATAATCAATGAAGTAGGAATTAAAAATAAAATAACTTCAAACAACTTAGGTGTCCTCTAAAGTCTGTCCCTTTTCGGGTTCTTTTTTTCCTACTCCAAGAGAGCCAGACCAATTAACGACATTTTGAAAATTAGGGTTTCCATTTGAAGAGGTTGCTCGCATCCAACCATCTGATGTCTGGAGGTCTTCAATTTTGGTAAGTTTTGTTTGTTCCTCATGAGTATTAGGAGTTCCGTCGTCATTGACAACTAATACTGACTTATCAAAGATTGCTTCATCTCTATCTGTAACACTCATTTCAAACAGTGAAGTCATTGTAATAGCTTCTGTTGGGCAAGCCTCAACGCAAAGAGCACAATAGATGCACCGCAACATATTAATTTCATAAATAAATCCGTAACGTTCACCTGGACTCACAGGATTATCTTCAGGGTTGTCTTCACCCCTCACATAAATACATTGCGCAGGACATACACCAGCACATAGCTCACAACCTATACATTTCTCCATGCCATCTTCATATTTATTAAGAACATGACGACCATGAAAACGTTGGGGTTTTTTACGGAACTCTTTAGGATATTTGTCTGTAACCGACTTTCTGAATAATTCTTTGAAAGTGACTTTTAATCCTTTAAATAATCCAAAACTATTGCTCATAAGCTAACTCCAAGGTAATCCAAATTCTCTTACCCCTAAAACTATTGAGGAAAGTATTAACCATACAAGCGACATTGGAATTAATCTTTTCCAACCTAACTCCATTAATTGGTCATATCTTAATCTTGGTAATGTTGCTCTTATCCAGACAAAAATAAATAATAAGGCAAATGTTTTAAGACCCAACCATATTATTGGCATAATTAGTGAAAATATTGGTGGAAGAATATTTTGAAATGTTGGACCTAACCAACCTCCTAAAAAGAAAGTTGCTGTAATTGCACACATATTAAACATATTTATATATTCAGCTAAGAAAAACATCGCAAATCGAAAACCTGAGTATTCTGTATGAAAACCTCCAACTAATTCTTGTTCTGCTTCAACTAAATCAAATGGTGCGCGATTTACCTCTGCAACTGCTGCAATAAAAAATATCCCAAATGCTACAAATTGAGGAAAAATATTCCATTTAGGAATAAAGGATACAATTGAATTAAGAATTGGAATATTACTAGATAAATTTCCTGATTGACTATTTACAATGTCAACCAAAGAAAGTGACCCTGAGTACAAAATAATTGGAACTAACGCAAGCCCCATTGCAGCTTCATATGAAATCATTTGTGCAGAGGCTCTTACACCCCCAAGTAAAGGATACTTCGATCCTGAAGACCAACCTGCTAAAACGACACTATAAACAGCTATTGAAGATACTGCTAAAAAATAAAGTACTCCAACATTTAAGTCAGCTCCAACAAGTTGAATTGTATAAATTTGATCAGACCAATTTATTTCAAAATCAGGTCCAAGTGGTATCACCATAAAAATTAAAAAAGATGGTACTAATGCAATTATCGGAGCGAGTAAATACATTGCTCTATCAGCTTTTAAAGGAAGTATTTGTTCTTTTAATAACAATTTAACTGCATCTGCTACGGTTTGAAGCAAACCAAATGGGCCAGCTCTATCTGGTCCAACTCTAGATTGCATACCTGCTACTAATTTTCTTTCAAACCAAATTAAGAAAATTGTATTTGTTAATAGCACAGCCAAAGCTATGTTAGCTTTAATAATTGCAATTATTAGTTCAGTTGACATTTAGTGCTGCCTTTGAATGATTAGGTGTAATACTTATTTTTTTGGAAAAATCAAACTTATTTAAATTTCTTCTATTAATAGGTATGAAAATTATCCCATCTGATAATTTTTCATTTTCTATGAAATCAACTGGGACTTCTACTTCATCTTGACTTAATAAACATTTAGTAGAGTTCAAATTTAATTTATTAATTGTTGAATTATTCGCTTCAATAAACTGTTTAGCACCTAGAAGAGAAATACTGTGAGAATATCTGATAGTCACATTATCACCATAAAGTTTTTTGCCAATAAAATAATCACAATTCATTCCAATATTTTCTGATGTTGAAATATTTACTTCAAAATTGTTAAGTATTCCATCCAAATTGCTTGGCTTATCTAAATTATCAAATATTGGCTTTGTTTGTTGTGCTAAGTCTTCATAGGCTTTTATATTTAATTCTTCAAGGCTGTCGATATTATTATCTAATTTCATAAAGTTTGAAAGTCCAGATATAAACTCCCAATCACTCAATGCTTGACCAGGTGAAGGAACTAATTTGTCTATTCTTGATGTTCTAAATTCGATGTTTGTAAATGTTCCTTCTTTTTCACCCAAAGTTGAACTTGTTGGGATAATATAATTTCCTAATTCGGATGTTTCATGAATAAACAAATCTAAGCAGACAACATTATCTATATCTTTAATATTTTTTTTAATTTGATTCGAGTATATTGACTTACCAATTGGATCGGCTCCAACTATGAAAAGTACATCTGTGTTGTCTGAGTTTACTTCTTCAGAAAAATCGGAAAGATTTTTTATACTAGATAAAGTATGAAAGGCGCCGTAAACATTGCCAGTAGAAAAAGCATTTAAAATTTTCAAATTAGAATATTTTTGCAAATATGAAACAAGCTTTTTAATACTTTCATCGGCTTGAAAAGGTGTTGATTTTCCGATGATTGCTGTAACATTTTTATCATTTATAAATTTTTCGACACCTTCTAACATTGGGAGAGTATCACCAATTTCAAAATTTTTTGATATTACATCATCTGTATAAAAATAATCAGCTACGTCTAATAATGTAGAGTTTGAATGACCAAAAACAATTAACTTAGCACCATTTTTAACTGCCTGTCTAACTCTTAAATAAAGAACCGGTAAATTCTCTTTCAAATCTTCTGACCATACCACAACTGTATCTGCTTCATTAAGATCATTAATTTTGGCTAATTGAATATCATCTTCAAAAAACCCTTCATATAAAAGATCATCATTTATATAAAAAGAAGGTTCTTCATCAGTTAATTTCTTAGCAAATTCATTAAAAGAAACATATTCTTCATTTGTAATGTTGGTTCCAAGCAGAAACTTGACATTATTATTATTGTTCAAGATTTCGTCAAGATCTGAATATATGTCTTTAATAGTTGTTTTTTGGAATTCACCATTTATTTTTTTTAATGGATTTGTGAGTCGTAGATCAGAGTTTAAATACTCAAAATTGTATCTACCCTTATCACACATCCAGCCTTGATTTACATTATCATTGTCAACTCCAAGAATACGTAACATCTTATTTTGGGATGAATTTAACTCAATAGAACAACCGACAGGGCATCCACTACAAGTTGAACGTACTGATTTTAAATCCCATGGTCTAGCCTTAAATCTATATGATGTAGAGGTCAGTGCTCCAACAGGACAGATTTGTACTGTATTTCCTGAAAAATAGGATTTGAATGGTTCATTTGGGAATGTATTAACTTCAGTTTTATTTCCTCGCTGTATGAATTCAATCAAAGGGTCACCAGAAATTTCATCTGAAAACCTTGTACATCTTGCACATAAAATACAACGTTCTCTATCCAACAAAATAATTTCAGATATTGGAATTGGTTTTTCAAAATGACGTTTTTCTTCAACAAATCTGCTCTCACCAGGACCATAAGACATTGTTTGATCCTGGAGAGGACATTCTCCAGCTTTATCACAAACAGGACAATCAAGTGGGTGATTTATTAGTAAAAATTCTAAAACACCTTCTTGTGCTTTTTTAACTACGTCTGATTCAGTGTCAACCACCATATCATCAGTTATATTTGTTGTACAAGAAGGCACTAACATCTTTCCACGCGGAGTTTCAATTTCAACTAAACACATACGGCACATACCTACTGGGTCTAGTCTTTTGTGCCAGCAAAATCTTGGAATGTGAATCCCAGAATCTTCACATGCTTCTATAAGTAATTTGTTAGGAGCTGATTGTATTTCTGTTCCGTTTACATTTATTTTTACATTTTCATTCATAATAAAATCTTGGTAGGAATTAAAGTTTCTACCTCATCTCTAAAATCATTCATCAACGAGGTTATAGGAGAAACAGCTGACGGGCCTAATGGGCAAATTGTTGTCATTTTTGGTGGCCATGAAAGTCCAGGAGAAATGTTATCACATACATCTAGCAATAGGTCTATATCAGATGTTCTTCCTCTCCCAGAGGCAACTCTTTCTAAAATCATTTCTAACCATGTTGTTCCTTCTCTGCATGGAGTACATTGACCACATGACTCATGTGCAAAAAAACTTACAATGCTTTTAGCTGCGCTAACTAAATTAGTTTCCTCATCCATTATTACAACAGCACCTGATCCAAGCATAGAATTATTGTTTGCAACATCATCAATTGTCATTTTTATGTCTAATTGATCTCCCCTAAACCATGGAGCTGATGCACCCCCTGGTATATAAGCCTTTACATCTTTCCCATTCCTTACACCATTGCCTAAGGTTTCAACAAATTCACCAAAAGAACTTCCCATTTCAATTTCGTAATTACCTGGAGTATTGATATGTCCAGAAAGACTAAAAATTCTTGTTCCAGTTGAACCCTCAACGCCTAATTTGTTGTATTCTTTTCCTGTATTTTCAACAATCCACGGAACTGACGATATAGTCTCAACATTATTTACGAGGGTCGGTTTCATATATAAACCCTTAACTGCAGGGAAATATGGTGGCTTTAATCTAGGTTCTCCTCTACGCCCCTCAAGTGAATTGAGCAGTGCAGTTTCTTCTCCACATATATAAGCCCCTGCACCTAGATGAACAACTACATCTAGATCTATGTCTGAGCCAAAAATTTTTTTACCTAAATAACCCTTCTGATAAGCCTGTTCAACTGCATTTTGAACTCTTCTAGCAGGTTTAGCATATTCACCTCTAATGTAGATAAATGCATTTTTAATATTTGCTGCAAAACAGGTAATAATTATTCCCTCTATCAATTGATGCGGATCTCTTTCTAGCAATATCCTGTCTTTGAAAGTTCCCGGCTCAGATTCATCGGCATTTATTACAAGATATCTTTCTTCATCTTCAGCAAGAAAACCCCATTTAATACCTGTAGGAAATCCGGCTCCACCTCTTCCTCGAATATTAGAGTCTTTTATTTCTTCCAGTACTTTTTCTGGAGATTCCTGCAGTAAGACTTTCTTGGCAGTTTTGTAACCATTGCTTTTTTCATAAACCTCAATTGAATGGCTGTCTTCAGGATTAGATCGCATATGTTTGGTTAAAAGTAGTGTCTCTTTCAATTTCTTTCCTTTGTTGTTTTTAATGTTTGAAATCCCGGAACACTACCGGTTGTACCAGATTGATCTGAAATAGCCCAGTCAAAAGATTTGTAACCACCAAAATCTTCCTGCATTTCTTCTGCAACTACAACTTCTGGCAATTCTTTTTTCAACCACTCACAGAGTTTTAAAGTATTATTTGGTGATAAACCTTCAACTGTTTCATAATTCACCTGCATTGCTGGTGCTCCTCCGCAAGCACCAATACATTCAACAGCTTCGAAAGTAAATAAACCATTTTTATCTGTTTCATTGTTATTTAGACCTGTGAATTCTTTAACAACATCTATAATTTCGTCTGATTTATTTATTTCACAAGAAATAGATTTACAGACACTCAATAGGTATTTTCCCGTAGGCTCTTGTTTATACATAGAATAAAAAGTTGAAACTGACTTTAACTGAACTTCAGTAATTCCTACAAGTTTGCTTATTACAGAAATTGAATCATCTGATATGTAACCATCTTTACTTTGAGCTAAATGTAAAAGGGGACCAACAGCTGACCTCTTTTGGGGATACATGTCTATAATTTCTCTTGCTTGTTTTAGAAGTGAATCTTCCCAACTCATCTATCTACATCTCCTATTACAGGATCCAGAGAAGCGATTGCAGCTACAGCATCAGCAATTGGACTATCAGTCATAATTACAGGTAAAGCCTGCAAATTACAAAAAGATGGACCTCTTACATGCATTCGATATGGTTTAGAGCTTCCATCAGAAACTATATAACAACCTAATTCTCCTCTTGGAGATTCAATAGCCACATAAGCATCTCCTTCAGGTACTTTGAATCCTTCTGTATATATTTTGAAATGGTGAATCAGGGCTTCCATTGATTCATCAATTCTCTTTCTCGGTGGTGGAGTAATTTTTTTATCTTGTATTTTATAAGGTCCTTTTGGCATTTGATTCAATGCTTGTTCAACTATTTTTAAACTTTCAAAAATTTCAAGAACTTTGATTCTCCACCTTGCAAAAACATCACCCTCATCTAAGACTGGGACGTCGAAATCATAATTTTCGATTCCAGAATAGGGTTGGGATTTTCTTAGATCCCAAGAATGTCCCGATGCTCTTAAAGAAGGACCAGTAACTCCATATGCAAAACATTCTTCGGTTGTTAAAATCCCGATGTTCTCTAATCGACCTCTCCAAATTGGGTTATCCAAAAGCATATCGTCATAATCTTGGAGCTTTTCAGGAATAATTTTAAGAATTTCTTCAACATCTGATTGCCATCCATCAGGAAGGTCCGCTGCTACACCGCCAGGGCGAATATAATTATGATTCATCCTCAATCCAGTTGTTTTTTCAAAAAAATTGAGGATTAGTTCTCTTTCCCTAAAACCAAATATCATCATAGATAAAGCACCGATATCCATTCCACCAGTAGCAAGAGCTACTAAATGGGATGAGACCCTGTTTAATTCTGTCATTAAAATTCTTATTGTTTTTGCTCGATCTGGAACTTCAATTCCAATAAGTTTTTCGGTTGTTAGTGAAAAAACCAATTCATTAAACAATGGTGAAAGGTAATCCATCCTTGTAGTGTTGGTTGGTCCTTGAAAATAATTTAACTCCTCACCAGTTTTTTCCATTCCTGTATGTAAATACCCAATGACTGGTTTTACTCTTCTAACAACTTCTCCCTCCAACTCAGCTTGCAACCTTAAAACTCCATGAGTAGATGGATGCTGCGGTCCCATATTGACGATCATTCTTTCATCATCAGTAGTGTCCTCTTCTAATATGAAATCATCAATTACATCGGTACCTGTTTGAATTTTTATTTGCTTTTCACTTTCTTCTTCCAGCATTTTTTGAGAACCTTCATCGGTAGATGATATATTCCATCCATTCTCTTCTGAATTTGTAGCCCATAAATCAAATTTGAATTTTAATTTACTTTTTCTTGTATCTTCTTTCACTGATCAACCCTTGGAGCATTTTTAAATTGAACTGGTATCCTTCCAGATCCATAGTTTTTTCTTAAAGGATGTCCTTGCCAATCATCCGGCATTAAAATTCTTGTTAAATCTGGATGGTCTGTAAAAATTATCCCAAACATATCAAAAGCTTCTCTCTCATAAAAATTTGCACTTGGGTATATATCGGAAATAGAAGGTATAGTTAAGTCATCATTATTCACAAAAACTTTGATTGTCTTTCTTTCATTACTTGATACGGATAAAAACTGAACTATAATTTCAAATCTTGGTTCTTTTTTCCTAAACCAATCCACAACTGTTAGGTCTAGCATCATCTCAAAGCCTTCAGACTTCAATAATTCAACCAATTTTTTATAGCTTTCAACATTTGTTCTTAATATTTCTGAATTCATCTATTAATTTCTCCAGCCATTATTTTGTCGTGTAAAGTTAAGATTCCGTGCATAAGAGATTGTGGTCCAGGAGGACATCCAGGAACATACATATCAACAGGTACGATATGATCTACACCTTGCACTAAAGCATAATTATTAAACATTCCACCAGTTGATGAACAAGCTCCCATTGCAATTACCCACTTGGGGTCCGCCATTTGGTCATAAACTTGCCTCAAGACAGGAGCCATTTTTTGAGAGACTCTCCCAGCAACAATCATCAAATCGGCCTGCCTTGGAGAAGCTCTAAAAACCTCCATACCATATCGAGCTAAATCATATTTTGCACTTCCTGCAGCCATCATTTCAATAGCACAACAAGCTAAACCAAAGGTAACAGGCCACATTGACTGAGTTCTTGACCATCTAACAGCTTTATCTATAGTTGTTGTAAGAATATTATCTGGAGTGTACATTAAGAAACCTTCTCATATAAATCTTGTCTTTGATAACGTTCTCTTCTAGGTATATTCCAATCAAGAACTCCTTTTTTCCAAACGTAATAAAGAGTTTCTAGAACAAAAAATGTAAATATAGAAATTACTAATATTCCATACCAACCAAGATTATTAAATCTTGTTGCCCACGCAAATAAAAATATGATTTCAATATCAAAAACAATATAGAGCATTGCAACCATATAAAATTTGACGGGAAATCTTTGTGAGGGTTCAACTTCTGGAAAAATTCCACATTCATATGGTGCCAACTTTTCTGGAGTTGCTTTTTTGGGAGATAGTAAATAAGAAACACCTAAGGAAACAAACGCAAAACCAACAGCAACTATCAACATAATTAAAATTGGTAACCAAGCTACCATGTTCCCTCCTTATTTGTGAAAAATTTCACAAACTCAACCTTTATTTTACTATTATTACAGTGTTAAACTCAGCTGAGAATCAGTTTTTTGACAACAAAATAAGCAATTTAGAAGGCAACAAAAATTTATAAATAATTTTTACAACTTCACCAAACGTTAAATAAGCTTCATCAAATAAAAGTTCAACAACAAAATCAATTGTATCTTGATCGTTTGAAGCTACTTTTAAAAGTCTTTTTGTCATAAAAGTGCTCTGAAGTAAAAGTCGAGCAAGTGCACAACTTAAGTAATGTTTTTTAAATCTACGAGAAAATGCTTTTTCATATGCATCAATTCCCTTTTTGATATTTTGGTTGTCTAAAATACCGTAAGTGTTTTTGGCTAAAAGATAGCCTGCTTCCATACCGTAAAATATCCCTTCACCACTCATTGGGTTAATCATTGAGCTTGCATCACCTATTAATGCAACATTTATGTTTTTCTTAATTCTTGGTCTCGAGGATGCAAAAGGTAATAAATACGATTTCTCATCTCTTATATTTTCTACAACCACTCCCCTTTGCTCTAACTGAAATACAAAATCATCAAGCAACTTATTTATATCTAATTTATCTTTTTTAAAGATGTTTAAGGGAACTCCAATTCCAATGTTGAGTAAGTTACCTTTGCTTGGAAATGCCCAGGCATAACCTTTGTCAGCTGATACGTTTATTTCAAACATCAAAGTTCTTTCATTAAAAATATCTAAATAATTTGGACTATCGATATACGCACGAATTGCAATTGCTTTATGCCAATCACTATTTGTATCAATATTAAGTTGTTTTCTGACTCTTGAGTTGGCACCATCTGCACCGACTAGAATCTTTGTTTTAAGTTTTATTTCTTCATTGTTGTTTTTTATTGAAACAATTAATTTCTTATCTGAATCTTCTTCAAACATATTAAAACTGAATCCTTCAAATACATCTACGTCTAAATCTTTTGCTAAGGATAGAATTCGATTATCAAGATCTACTCTTGGGATGACATAAACTATTGAATCTTCTTTATTTTTTACTTTTGGTATGTAATTTTGAATACCAATGTTGTCAGGGCCATATAAAGTTGTTGATACAACTTGAGGTTCATTTTCTAGTATATGTTCATTGTTGAATCTTTTTAAAGCACTAATTACGCCTGGACCAATTGCGTCACCACAAGATTTATCTCTCGGAAATATTGATTTATCTATAAGACCTACTTTTAATTCTGGATTTAGCTTTTTGTAAGATATTGCAGCATTAGAGCCAGCGGGACCAGCCCCAATTATTAAAACATCATATAAATTAGAGATTTTTTGCATTATTTAATAATTTACAGTGAAAATGCATTAATAAGAAACTAAATAAAGCTAATAAAAAGTTTAATTTAATTACATATAATTTTAATAGTTCATTAGATTGTGCATTAGTGAAAGAAAATAAGAAAATTCCACCAGCTACAGTTAAAAGACTTCCTGTTTATCTTCAATGTCTTGATCAAATTGATTCAGCTGAAATTGGTGTATCATCAAAAAAACTCGCAGAATTAGCAAAAGTTAATGATGCTCAAGTAAGAAGAGACTTATCATATTTAGGAACACTAGGTACTCGTGGTGTTGGTTATGATGTATCAACACTAAGAAATCAACTTCAATTAGAGCTCGGTTTGGTTGAAGGTTGGAGTGCGGTAATTGTTGGTGTTGGAAACTTAGGTTCCGCTCTGGCACACTATGGCGGATTCAAAGATAAAGGTTTTGGGGTTGTTGGTTTATTTGATGCTGATCCTAACAAAATAAATACTCAAGTTGCTGGATTGGTAATCAAACCTTTAAGTGAATTACAAAATTATTGCGAAAAATATAATGTTGCAATTGGAATAATTGCTACACCTGGAGAATTTGCTCAGGGTGTTGCTGATGATCTAATCAATTGTGGAGTGCGGTCTATACTAAACTTTGCTCCTGTATTGCTGAAAAATGTTAAGGATGTTCAAATTAGATCAGTAGATTTATCACAAGAGCTTCAAATATTAAGTTATTATCTTGATAGACCAATCTTAAAAGCAGTAGATTAGTCCTTTAACTGGTAATAAAAACCTACCAATCCTCTATATAAAAGACTAACGTTTAAGCCTATCCAAAGATTGGTTAATGATTTATCAATAGTAAGCAAATAAACACAAGAGAAATATCCAATTGTAGATGATAAAACACTTAGAATAGAAAATTGTTTTGATTTATCTAAACCTAATAAGACTCCGTCCCACAAAAAAGCAAAACTCCCAACAAGTAAACTCAATGCAAATAATATTTTTAGTTCATTATCAATTATTGAAGATAGAGAATCATTTGTAATCAAAAAAACTATTTTTTCAATAAAGATAAAAGATGTTGTAAAAAGAAATATTGAAATTTTTAGAGTTAAGCTATTGAGGTACTTCTTGAGTTCTGAATGTTTATAAAGACCAAATTTTGCTTTATATTCTGCAACAAGAGTTTGGGCAGCTATAGCTAATGCATCAATTAGAGTGTAGCCAAAAGCCCAAAGTTGTAACAAAACATGTTGCAAAGCAATTTCTGACATGGACATGAGTGAAGCTTGATTTCTTAAATAAGCCATGAACAGTGTAAGAAACATTGATCTTATAAAAATGTAGAAGCCTATACTAAAAAATTTTTTTCTCATTTCTTTTTTTTCATTTTCTTTAATAAAAATTAATCTTTCATTTTCAGTATGAGTATTAATTAAAACTTTTGTCGAATATATTGAACTAACTAGAAAAGCTATAGAACTCGCAACTGCAATTCCATTTATTCCAAAATTTAAAATTATACCCAGAAAAAAACTTAAAATTATATTCGTGATTCCAACAATGACTGATGAATATAGTGTAATTTTTGGATACTTCATTCCTCTTAATACAGCTGTTGAATGCATATTTAGTAAATAAAATGGAAGTCCTAAACTTCTCAATATTAAATACGAGTTTGCTTTTGAAAAAACAGATACCGTAGGCTCAAAAAAATTAATTAAATTAGTTGATGCAAAAATTAATAAACCAGCAAAAAATACCCCAATAATTAATGAAGTATTTCTTCCAAATAAAATAAAGTAATTCAATTTATTTAATTCTTTTGTTGCTTGTAAGTTAGAAACGTAAGGCGTAGTGCCATAAGCTAGAAAAACAAAAATCCAAATAAAGATAAAATATACGGTTTCTCCTATACCAACAGCAGATAGAACATTTATATCTAAATAACTAGCGATTTTTGAATCTACTAGGCCAACTAAAGGTTCAGAAACTAACCATAAAAAAATTGGATATGTATTTAACCAAACCTCTTTTCTTTGAAGCTTATTTTTCATTAAAAAAGTCAGCTTTTTTGACACCCCAAAGAATAAGAGAACTGTTTAATTCGTTACCTAAATCATGTGGTGTAATCTTAAAATCTGTATTTAGTTCTTTTTTAATAAAGTCATTTAATATCTGAGTCGGTGTAAGTTTTTGCTCATCAAATGGCTTGAGGAGTTCAATATTCAATATATTAATTAACTCTTGATAAAAATTTTCCTGTACTTGAATGTTTTTATTTTCAAAATAAGATTTTAAACCATTTACTATTTGAGATATTAACTCTGAGATTTCAATATTCATGATGAAAAAATCTGAACAATAATTAAACCTACCGGACCAGAAACAATTCCAATTCCAACTCTTTTAAATTCATTATCTAATATTGTACTTTTGTGTGGCTCTGAATTCATTAGGCTGTTATGTCCAGATCTTACCGAAGATGAGAGAGCCAAGTTCTCACCTATATCTATAAAAGGAAAACCTTTTTTTGATAACCTGTCTCCTACAAGCTCACCATTAGTTGGATTCTTGTGACACCAAAAACCTTCCTGATACATTTCATAAGCATAACTAAGTGCTACCTCTGATAATGTTTTGCTTAATTCAAGTGGCACTAAACTTTCTTTGCTTCTCTCAACTAACAATAGTTCATATAATTGATCTTTCTGTTGTGAATTGTTTGATAGGTTCGATAAAGAATATCTAGGTATTTCTATACATCCCTGTTCACTAACTACAACGGAAGGCTTTCCAGTAAGATCTTTAATTCTGGTTACTACTTTAATAAGATCTGTCCCTGTAATAAGCTCTAATGCCTGTTGCGGGGTTCCATTTGTGTTTGTATAAAAAGATATAAGATTTGAATTTTCAATTGAATCTTCTAAAAAAGTAGGAATAGAAATTATTGAAGTTATTGTGAAAATAAGAGTAAGAATCAAATTACTGACTAATAAAGAAAAAGATGCTCCAAGAAGCTTATTTCCAACATCTCTTTGTTTTTGGTTATTAATAATAAAATTTTGAAAAAAAGATGAAATAGTCAGAATAGTAATAAAAATTAATACTCCACCAAATATTTCAGATAGTTGAATATTGGAGTTGAACCAACTACTTATGTAAGAGCCAACTTGATATGAATATCTGAAACTCAAAGCAACTGCAACTAATAAAGCCATCAAGTAGAAAAACTGGAGTAAAAAACCTTTTCTCCAACCATAAATAATGAAGAAAATAATAAACAGATATACAAATAGTTCAATATACTGAATGTTTCTTAAGCTTAAAAGTAGGGTTTCAATTGCGTTATTCATATTCTGATTAAATTATTTAACTCTGCTATTGAATAGTACTAAATTTCCGCTATTGTTTAAGAATTCCTACAAATTAGTAGGTTTTTTTAATT
>TARA_B100001057_G_scaffold233687_1_pt1 | contig 19766 bp, 9 predicted proteins | sample TARA_B100001057 | Tara Oceans TARA_B100001057 (sample SAMEA2621839) | marine metagenome | biome: marine biome (ENVO:00000447); feature: surface water layer (ENVO:00002042); material: "saline water (ENVO:00002010), including plankton (ENVO:xxxxxxxx)" | depth 5 m
ACACTTCCATACCGGACACTGCTGACATACTTCGTTCCATCAGAGAGCACTACCACGCCGTCATTGCCACCCTCCGCAGCGTGCTCTGTTTTCACCACTTCACCGTTGAGGTTGTAAGTAATCACCGCATTATCGTCAATATTAACCACAACGACATTGCCGTCCGTATCAATCGCAACGCCATTCGGCACGTTTAGTGGCGCACCTTCAGCAAAGATAGACACTTCATCGTCAGCAGTAATTTTATAAATAAGTTCGGGATTACGCGTGTTGGAAGCATAGACCGTACCATCATCGGTTACTGCGATCCCGTTGAGAATGGTTGAACCGGGCACCGCTACGGATTTCAAGGGTCGACCAGTCATAAGATCAAAAGAGCGGATATAGCCAACATCAACGGTGTAAAGCACGCCATTGCGAATTGCACTTCCCAGTGGGTGGTGCAACTCCAGACCATCGCGGGTGACTCCTATCCACTTTGGTGTATGTACGGAGCCATCAGGATTGATCAGAGAAACAAACCCGTCATTCTCGGTCCCGTCGCCGCGCTCACCATTGTTCATAGCGAGTATAAGATTGCGCTCAGGGTCGAAAGTGCAGCTCTCCGAAAAATGGAAACTTCCATAGACCTTGACATTCGTGGACATGGGCACTCTGACACCAGCCTCGTTGACTGCGCCGATAGGCTCACCGGAACGGTATTCCTGCGAAAAAGATGATGATACCCCGAGCAGAATATAGGCTATAGTAAGGCCGCATATCGCAACTCTCTTTAAATTGGCTAAAATAAACATAACTGAGATCCTATTGATATATCTGAAGCTAGTGGAACTGAGCTGATATTGTAGCGCTAAGCCCTTAAAACGAAAGCATCCAACATCAAGTAATTCTCTCTTAAGAAGAGCCATCAGACAGCCAAAATAGCCTTGCAGTTTGAGGTATTGCTGCATTCCCCGTACCTCAATGATTTGAGAATAACTGCCTACTTCGACTGCAGAAATTGTACTGCCCGATCAGGGAAATCAGTGAAGACCCCGTCGACATCCGCCCGGAAATAATGAATGTCTAGGAGATTTTCAAAGTCCAATGCGTAAGTCGGAATAGCTCCGGGATCGGCACGGAAAGTGTAGGGGTGCACAGCGAGACCTGCGTCATGGGCCCGCGCAACCAGGTCAGTTATGCGTGTAGCAAGCATCTCAGACTCTCTATCCACAACAAGGTTGTAGGAAGGCCCGATTCCGTCCGCCGAATTGGCGAGCTTTGACATACCATCTGACTCAAAAATCCAGGGATAATCTGTCCGGTTACCGAGTAACATGATCAGATTGACCTCAATTCCCACTGAGGGAAATATCTCTTCTTGAATCAAGACTAACTCATCGTAGTCAAACGTCTGCAGGAATACCTTGCTGTCTTTGCCGGTATAGCCATACTCCTTCAATACTTCAACCACTCTGGTGCTGATTTCCTTGCCTTCCTGACGGTGAAAAGCAGGCTGTTTGATCTCTGGATAAATGCCGACATCTCGACCAGTCGAGGTGTTCAAGCCCTGGATCATTTCAATTTCTTCTTGGAACGTAGGTACTCGAAAATCACTCATTCCAATGGGAAACCGGTTATCAAACTCCTTCACTTTTATGCCATTCTCTATCCTAAACGCTTCATTTGCGTTCAACGTTCTTATTTCTGCGAGAGTGAAATCAATCGCATAATATCGGCCGTCGTCCCGTGCTCGATCGGGAAATTTTTCGTCAACATCAGTCGTACGATCCAGAGTAACGTCATGTAGCACGATCAGCTCATCGTCGCTGGTCATCACAAGATCCTGCTCAATATAATGTGCGCCCTGCGCATACGCCATAGACTTTGCCTCCAGCGTGTGCTCCGGTAAATAGCCACTGGCACCACGATGGGCAATAACGATTTTTTGGGCATAGCTTGTAAGGGGCATCAGTATGGCTGTGAAAAGTGCAGTAACAATTCTAATGGCTCGCATGATTCCAACCTGTCGGAGTAAGAGAGCTGACTTGGAAATAGGCCAAGCAGTCCGCATGTATAAGATGACGGTCTGTTTACCGCCATTTGATTTGCTCCATGAAGTTCGCGCTGTCCTGAAAGTCGAACCAGCAGGCAAACATGCCTCGCCGCCCGACCAGAGGCCTGCTTGTTAAGTCTTCTTGCCGACTACAGAACGATAATGCTGTCCCTATTCCCGAACATCTCAATGCGATTAAGGGTTCTTTCTTCATCCCGAAAGCAAGTTGCCCATTCCCCATACGGACTATTAAGATCAAGGTCGTAATGAGCGCTTCTTTATTCTCCGCTCTGACGCCCTGCTCTTTAGCCACTTTATGCTCGTGCATTCAGCGTGCGTACGTTTCAACGCGCCTGCAGCGTCGCAAGAAAATTGAGAATCTGCTCGCCGCGCTGAACCTTGATTTCGATCTCATCTCCCGGAGCGGCAGCGCGCAGCATGTTTGAATAGGATTGCAAACTGTCTACGGCTTGTTCGTTAAACTGTAAGATAACATCGCTTGCCTGCATGCCTGCCAATTCGGCAGCACCATCGGGCGAAACCCCAGAAATCCTTACACCTTGACCCTGATAGGCAAAATCGGGAACCGTCCCCAAACTGGCCGTACGTTCAGTCGTGGCGGAACTCACCGAAATTTGCGAAGCCCCATCCAGACTGACTCGCAAAGGATCAGTCCGATCGGCGAGATAAACAATCGCTTCCTCAACCCAAAGCGCAATGTCCCCCATCCCCGCCAGGTCCAGCTTGTCAGCCGTATCTGTGGGCTGATGATAGTCCAAATGCGTACCGCTAAAGAGGTGAATCGCTGGAACCCCGGCATTAAGAAAGCTGACGTGATCACTGCTGGCAATCGTTTGTGCAGCGAATTGTGACGGCACGCCGATTGTGAAACCAATACCCTGCGCCATGAATGGCCACTCATAAGCGCTTTCTGTTCCAAAAATCTGCAGTGTGCGGCCTTCCAATCGACCGACGGCATCAAGGTTTACCATCGCAAAAGCCTTGCCCGATTGAAGGCCGTCAGAAGACGAATTGACAAAGTAATCGGATCCAAGCAACCCCGACTCTTCGCCGGTGAACGCAACAAATATGATAGGCCTTTTTGGTGTAAACACTCGGGCGAGCTTCCTTGCCACTTCGATCAGCACACTGATGCCGGACGCATTATCGTCTGCGCCAGGAAAAGGCACTCCTGTTTTTTCGTCGAGACCGAGGTGATCATAGTGAGCACCAAGCACAACCGGCTCGCCGCTGAGATCAGAATCAGCCCCAGCAATCATTCCCAAAACATTAGCCATCTTCACCTGTCCAAGGCCAGTGACTTCTTGCAGCCACGGCTTGATGTAGGTGCCATTGACGGGCTGAAGCCCAGCTCCGCGAAATTGATCGGCTATGTAGTCTGCTGCCCGCGCGAGGCCATCGCTACCGAGTCCGCGGCCCTGCATACTGGCATCGGTAAGCGCATCCGTATGTCGCGCAAGCTGCTCTGGTAAATATTTAGGCGGCAGCTCAGCGATAGCAGGTGGCGGTATCAAGCTGTCCCAGGCTACAGCTGCGCCGAGTCCCGGCTTCACCCAACGCAGCGGCGTGTTTGCGCTCTCCCAGACGCCTTTCAAATCATTGGTCGGCTCCTCTCCAACGAAGCTAAGATAAGAATACTTGCCATAGTGAGGCAGCTTCTCTACCACGCCGGGCATCGCCACCATATCGTCGACGTGTATCCAGCCAAGAGCCAAGTCTGGATTTTCTGGATGCCGGCCCACCAGCATCGTGCTGCGATTTTCGAACACCACCTCTCCGCCCGTCAGTCGAATTTCCTCCGTTCCCCAAAGCACACCAAACTCATCGAGCGATGAGCCAACGACAGACACAAGAGGGTTGTCTTTGCCTAAAACCCAAGCCGACCGATCGCTCGGCAACTGATCGAGGCTTTCGGCATCTATTAACTCGAAGTCTGCGCCTTGAGCGAAACTCTCTGCCAAGCGTGACCACTCCTGTTTGTTTTCTTGAGGGAGAACAAAGGTAATCTCGTCAGCTCCGAACAACTCTCCGATCGTGGGAGGTGTCTCCTTCCTATCAAGGGATCGAAAAACGTCAAAAAAAGGATCGACCATGACAGCCTGCAAGCGGTCGAACTCGTCAGCAATAACCCCTTCGGTTTTTTGGGTCAAAGAGACGTCGTAGATTTTTGGCTCAGATTCTCCCTCATAAAATAATGCAACCGGCACTTTCAATAAATAAGGATCCCCAAATTGGGTCTGGGCAAACATTATACGCGCTTGATTGCCATTGAGCTCTTCGACCGTTACCGCCAGCTTTGGCGCGCCCGTCCGATTTACCCACTGCGCGAAAAATGAAGAAAGATCTCGCCCACCCAGCTCACTAAACAAGTTTTCGATATCTGCGAAGGACGCACGTTGAAACTTGAAGTTGTTGTAGAATTTCCGCAATCCGTCGATGAACAGCTCGTCGCCCAGCTCTAGTCTTAACATGTGCCAAAGCATCAATGTTTTCCCGTAACCCACAGCTTGTGTTGCAGCAGAATTACGCGAAGTGAACTGAGCGAGCGGAAAATCTTCACCCTCCGAAACATAGTTTTTATAACGGGCCAGCATTTCCTTACGATACTCATGCCCTAATCCATCCATCTCCCGAAACAAATGATCTGCGAGATAGGCCGTCAGCCCCTCGCTCCAATTACCGGTTTCATAATCTGGGTAAACGCCATTGCCCCACCAGTTATGCAACAGTTCGTGCGGATAAGAAGACTCGAGAATAAACGGAAACCGGATCACTTGAGGACCCAACAAGGTAAATGAAGGCATGCCGAAACCGGTTTCCCAGAAATTTTCCACAAGCGCGAATTTGGAAAAGGGATAGTCGCCCAACAACGGTTCATAAAGCGCCAGATAGCGCGCCGTCGCATCGAGATACTTGGTAGCAAGATTTGAATCCGCGCTTCGAAGGTACGCTCTGGCCTCAACCTCGCCAGTTTGTTCAATATAAGAAGTAAACTCTGCGGCGATAAGATAGATTTCTTCTTGCGGAAACTTGGTCTGCCAACCATTCAGGCCAAGAGGCTGTCCCTGGCTCACAGTTGTCCAGGTTGACGCGCTTGGCGCAAACTGAGCCGAAAGGTCGAACGTGATAAGCTCGTTGTTAAATAGCGGTACCCAGACAGACGCCCTGCTCAGGAACACTCCCTCGCTCGAAATAATCCCGGAAGTCTGTGCAAAACTTTGTGCATATTCAGGGCTACTTTGCTCTGCCAGATCATTAATGGTCCCCGAGTAGCCTATTTCGAGCATGCCGTCGAACGAAACAGGCACATTAATCCGATACCTTTTGACCTTTGCCTCTTGTGCTACAGTCGAGTTGATAAGCCCAGTAGGCGGAGGCAGTACACTAGGATATTCACGGATTGGTAAATTTGAAGAGGTGATCGACAGACTGCTGTTTAGCTCGAACTGCAAGCTCTGGCCCAACCAAGCTTCAGGCAGTCGCATGCCGTCACTTACGATGATGGACTGATTGATCGGATCGAGCTCAATTTGCAGACTGTGATGCAATAGACCGAGTTCGGTTACCGATGGATCCGTAACGTTCAAAGGCACAGCCGACGGCTGCGCTTGCGCGGCACAGCACAGACCAAATCCGATAAAAAAGCTAATACCAAGTCTGATCAACATATTGAGTGCCGGCTGAGTTTAGTTCAGACCAAGTAGTTCCAGGGCCAACTCATGATTCCAGTCAGCCATATGAATCTGAGAAGCGCCACCCGGTGTGCGGGTCGTACTCCAAGACAGATTCCCACCGTCAGGTGAAAATACCGGAAGTATGTCTGTTCCATCAGTATTTGTAACACGAATCGGGTCATTGACTCCCTCAGAGTCAATCATAAAAAGCTCAAAATTGGAGTGGCCGAGCAAATTACTGGAGTAAATTACATAGTCGCCACTAGGATGAAAGTAGGGGCCCCAGTTAACCATCGCGTTGGCCGTAAGCTGCCGCTGGTTGGTGCCGTCTGCATCCATAGTCCATATCTCTGCGCTATTACCGTCAGGGTTGAAACGACGCCACAATATCTTGGTGCCCTCTGCGTTATAGAAAGGGCCTCCATCGTACCCGGGCGAAAATGTCAATTGCTTAACGTTGCTGCCGTCTGCATTCATTACGTAAAGGTCCATGAAGTAGGACGCATCATCTAACAGCAAGCCTTGCTCTACTTTGCTGAGAGCTCGAGCGTAAGCCTCACGATTCGACGCAAAAAGGATAGAGCGGCCATCGGGCGAATAGGAACCTTCAGCATCATAGCCCTCCGCGTTGGTCAGATTGACAAGATTATCGCCATCTCCGTCGGCAGCATAGATCTCGTAAGCCGGATCATAGTCCCAACCGTAGGGGCGGGCTTCTCCACTGGCCCTGATCGCGAGTTCTTCATCTTGCTTTGCCTGCGCATTCGGGTCTTCGTGAGTGGAAGCATACATGATCCGGTCCAGAGTTGGATGGATCCACGCACAGGTTGTCAGGCCAATACCGGTTGAGACCCGACTGGACTCACCGGAATCGAGATCCAGAAGATATATCTGATAAAACGGGTTACCGGGCGTTTCTGCTTGGTAGACAAACCGACCGCCATCGGCACTAAAATACCCCTCTCCAGAACGAGCGCCTTCTGTTATCAGCTGATAGGTGTTAGCGAGCAGCTGGCTTTCATAGCGGGTATCCCACTGCGAACTGACATCGGTTTCCTGATAATAAGAGCTGGTCGCACCAGCATAACCATCGGGGTCGCCCTGCTGCGCGTGGGCAGCTACCACTGACAGACCGGCGGAAATGCCGGCAAATAGATTCCTTAACAGAATGTGAGCACCCGACTTAGCGGGCTCATTAGTCCTATACATTCTCATTCCTTATACTTGTCATATCCAACTTAAATCACCAGAGCCCCTCAGTCCCCGGGCTTCATCGGTTTTTTGAAAGCAATCCTCATAGCGGGGGCGATGCTGGACGATTTGCTGTCTAATTTGCCGCGGATCTTAAGGACTCGAAGCGTGTTTCTCATTGAAATCGAACCCATTCTGTTGCGGGAATATACCAAACAATCCTCCGGTGTGGATGAACACAACCTGTTTAGCGCTGGGCAAGCGGCCATTGTCCCCCTTAGCAAGTTCGGACATCATCCCGTGGAACGCCTTGCCCGTGTATACGGGGTCGAGCAGCAGGCCCTCAGTCTTACCCAACTCTGCGATCAGATCGAATATATCCCGACTCGCGATCCCATATGCTTCGCCGAGGTACCCCTCAACAGTTTGAATATCGAGTGCAGTTTCGTCAATCTCGATGTTGTAACGTTTCTTCCACAGCAGGACGTCTTCACGAATTTTGCGATCAAAATAACGGGCGTCGTCGCTAACGTTAAACGCTCTCACCTCTGAAGGCAGATCAAATATCTGCGAACCAACAATTAAACCCGCTTGCGTCCCGCCAGAGCCTGTTGCAGTAACCAGGTAATCAGGCGACAAGCCTTCGCGCGCAAAATCTTCTTTCAGTTCCTCGCAGGCAGCAATGTAGCCCCAGAGACCTACTTCGTCACTTGCGCCGACAGGAATGAACAACGCCCTGTCGCCGGTCGCAGCATAGCTGTCCTGCAAGCGAGCGGCGCGCTCAGCATGCACGGACCAGTCACTTTCTGGGATGAATGTGACCTCCGCTCCACACAGATAGTCAATAAGCAGATTGCCCGTTGGTGCTGCTGGCTTTTCGCCACGCAACAACAAATGAACCTTTAAACCGAGCCTCGCTCCCATCACTGCAGTGGCTCGGCAATGATTTGACTGAATACCTCCACAAGTGATCACCGTGTTACACCCTTGCTCAAGGGCATCAGCCAGATTGAACTCGAGCTTGCGAATCTTGTTCCCTGAGACCTCAGTACCAGTGATCTCGTCACGCTTCACCCAAATTTCAGTATCAACGCCAGGAACTTTAAATCGAGTGAGAAGAGTCAGCGGAGTAGGAAGCTGAGCCAGTTGAAGTCGGCGAGGATAGCTAAGCATAGAGAACACATCCAAGAAGAGAGACAACAGTGCCTTCCTGGGATACTTTAACTAGCTTGGCTGCTAGGCGTCTAGTACTTTGTCTCGCTTGACTGTTGGGCGTCAGAATTCGCTTAGGCGTCAGAATTCTTTTTTGTGGCATCATAGGCCATTGACTGAGGCGTATCATCTGCACTGGGCTCAAGCGCCTCACTGTAAAGAAAAAGATCAGTGAGCACCGCACGCAAGTGAATCGAAGCATTGAGGTTATCGACAATTTCCGACCCGATTTTTCCTTGACTCAGAAGGAATGCAATTGCAGCCCCGGCTTTTTGGCAGTCCTCGGCAATCACACGCTCAAAGGCCTGGTCCCTGTCTGTCAGCGAATCGCTGAGCTGAACCATAGCCTCTAGCATTCCCTCCAGGGTAGGGCGTGCGTGGGGGCCGGGTCCAGCTTCCGCACCAGCTGGACGACCCTGAGCTGCATAAGCCAGCAAAAACTCATAGCCGGCTTCAATGGTTTCAATACTTTTAGCAAGATCCACATGTCCCTCCGTTAAATTGCTATCGATTGTTCAAAAGAAGAGTCACGTTAAAAAAAGGTGCCAAAGTTAAGTCTGGCACCTCTTTTCGAGTTCAGTCACAACCGTGCATTTGGAGGCACTTTAGTACCTCCAATAAAAAGGTTTACTCTGCCTCTTTGGGCGTCCACTTTGCTGGATCGTGATTAGCTACCATTTCATCTTCAGACATCCAGCCGGCCACCATTGACCGAGTGTAAAAAATCTTCTCCGGCCGCAAGGCAAAATAAATGTGAGTCGAGGCCAGTGCGACGAGGGCTAAAGTTGACAAGCCATGGAGCAGAAATACCAGTCCCAGCTGGTCTTCTGGCATGCTATTGGTTCGACTCCAGAATGGAGTATCAATCTGCATGAACATCAGCACACCTGTGACGATTACCGCGAGAACAACTACCGTTGCGGCCCAATGCATTCCTTTTTGCTCAAAGTAATATTTGCCCGGCTTCGCGTTCGAGTCAAACGGCTCTGAGAAATCCTTAGGCGTAAGCAACATGGATTTAAAGTCTTGCCAGAACACAGATCGAATAATGTGAGCAAAGATCAGAAAAGTCAGAAGCAAGCCACTTATCCAATGAATATTAAGCCAAGCAATTCTCAGCCCCAAAATCGGGGCTGTGCCGGTAAAAATCAGCACAAAGATGCTGACAGCCATCAGCCAATGGAAAATTCGGTCAATCGATTCATGGCGCACGACCCGCCGCCCCCCGGCAGTGGGCCGATCGAGGCTTTTCTTGGCAAGCGCAGCCATAACAATGGCATGCGCAGCCAAAAGGACCAATACCGAAACGGCCACAACCCAAAGCAAGTCCCAGGAAACACCGAGGATAACTTCCTGGCCCCAAACATCGCGTTTATAGCGGATTATTTCTTCCACTGTACTTCCCTCTTTATAAAATTGGCTGCTATGTTTTCTGCTTTTGTTTTGTATACTCGAGGATTGACTGTTTCGCCCGCAGGCGACTCAGCCAGCACCATCGCTTTCTGACCTGACAAATCAGACCGAGGTCTTTCCTCGAACTGCTCGCGCGACCAGGTTGGACATTAGTGGCACTTTGAAATTGTTGTAGTTGAGTGGGCGCGCCCCTTCAACGGCCAACTTACCTGCTCTTGTGCCAAGCTCATCGGATCGCTGTTGACCTCTAATCGCATTTTCAACAGCTTCCAGTCGGCGCGGCACGCACTCCACCGCACCGCAAGCAATACGCGAATCTTCAATAATGTCACCTGAGGTTTTTATAACTGCAGCTACGCTGGTAAGCGCGAAATCCCATACGTTCCGATCAGCAATCTTCTCGAAATAGAAATCGGCATTTGCCCAAGCCGCAGGCAACCGGACAGCGGTGAGAATCTCACCATCGTCTAGTGCAGTCATGTTACGAATGTCACGGTCCGGGCCAATGAAAAAGTCTTGGGCAGACATTGTGCGTATGCCATCCTGGTTGGCAATCACCATGGTCGCGTCAAGAGCAACCAATACCGGTGCTGTGTCCGAAGGACTCACTGCCACGCAACGACTTGCGCCAAAGATTGCATGCTCGCGATTCAACCCTTCAGGGGAGTCTGCGTAGCAGATGTTGCCTCCGGCCCGATAGCAGTCGAGACCGCGGCGGTAATACCAGCAACGTGCATCCTGGTTGAGGTTGCCGCCTAAGGTGCCCACGTTACGAATTTGGGGGCTAGCGACAACACCAGCGGCCTGTGCCAAAACGCCGTAACGCGCTTGGATGATCGGGTTCTTGGCAATCTGAGTTAAAGTAGTGACTGCGCCAATCTCGACGCCGTCAGCAGTCTCCCGAATTCCTTTCCAGGCGTCGATTTGAGTCAATTCAATCATGGCGCCTGGGGCCTTGTTGCGGTCCTTGAGCCAACCGAACGTGTCCTGGCCACCGGCTAGGAGCCAGCCGTCACTACCAAGTGTGCCTGCCAATGCTAAGGCGTTGTCTTCATCAGTAGGCTGATAAAGCTCAATATCAGGCATTACGTCATGTGATGTCGCTACCATATCAACCTCTGAAGTTGTTCTGAGCAAGAGGCACTGCGTTTTCTTCAGTGCCTGCCAGGTGGTTAATGATCATGTCAGCAGTGATTGGCGCTGACGCGAAATGATGTCCGCCCAGCGCGTCCGTTATCGCAGCGGCCAAAGCCGCTGACACCGCGCCCATGGAGGGCTCACCGATTCCCCTGGCACCGACCGGGTTTTCAGGATCCGGCAGATCCACCCAGCCAGTACCGATTTTGACGGGCGTATCGAGATAGGTAGGCACCTTACTCTGCCAGTAGCCGGTCGAAGCGGGCAGGCCGTTTTGAGGGTCGTACACGTGACGCTCATAACCGGCAAGCCCGATACCCCAGACAGCTCCCCCAACCAGCTGGTTTTCCATGCCCTGAGGGTGAACGATTGTTCCTGAATCGGCGATAGTCACCATATCGAGGATCGCATACTTACCAGTTTCCAGATCAAGCTCGATTTCACAGCAAGTCACAGTGAATCCCGGGGGGTTTCCTTCGTGCCGTGCGTCATGATAAACACCCATGAAGGCGGAGCCAGCGAGTCTAGACACCGATATCTGTGTCCACTCAGCAAGTTCATCAGGCAGATCCGCCTCACCGGTGTATTTACCACCCAGCTCCATGGCGCGCCGCGCTATGTCAGCGTAGGTGTAGCCTACCGACTCGTCAGCGATCTGGTGCACCCGCTCATTGGAAACGTCATAATCCGCGGGGTCACCGCCCAAATCATTAGCAGCGATCTGCTTCATCTTATTTAGCATGTCGGTAGCAGCGCCGAACATCGTCCGCGTGTTGGTGAATATGGAATTACTGCCATCCTGCGGTGAGGTAATTGGTAAATGGTTGTCGGTGCGGACATTAAGTACGTCGCAGTTCTCCCAAGGCATCTTCAAGACTTCGGCTGCCGCACGTGATGTCGAGGCATAGGAGTAAGTTCCGAGGTTGCCGACACCGTTGTGGATTTTAAGCCGGCCATCGGTTCCCATGGTTACAATACCGTCCATGCCGCTGCGCCCGGCATTGTGGTAGCCCTGGCCCAGACCTAGACCGATCACTTTGCTACCTTTGCGCTGTCTTCGGCGGGCCTGGCGACCTTCCCAGTCGAATTGCTGTGTCGCCAAGTCGAGAGACTCTGGCACATAGGCTGACGTGAATGGAGTCTGTCGAGGCCCTGCCACATCTCCATTGTGAGGTGCATTGATTTTGCGTATCTCTAAGCGACTAATGCCAAGCGCGTCTGCTGCCTTGTCAAGAATGGGAGCAATGATCGGCGCAATCTGGTTTTGGCCCGGCCCACGCTGAGCGCCACGATGTCCGGTGTTACTGCCGATTGATGTACCACGGAATCTCAACGCGTCGGGCTGGTAGAGCACGTCAATACAATCGGCAGCCGACGAAGCATCGCCGCCGCCACCTTTGCCTCCGTTGTCAGATATAATGTACAGGTCACACGCTGACATAACGCCATCTGGCTTGAAGCCCACCTTGATCCAGCCTTGAAAGCCCTGGCGCGCGCCACCAATCGTGAATTCTTCTTCCCTAGTGATACGCATCATGACTGGACGATTGATTTTTTGAGACATTTTCGCAGGTATCGCCATACTCGGAATGCTGTTAGCTCGGGCACGCTGCCCGAAACCGCCACCAGTTGCCGCGTTGATGAAGACAATATCTTTTTTTGGCACACCGATGATTGGCGCCATGCCGTCGGCCAATGCTGTCAGTGACTGAGACGTACCGTGCAAGTAGAGCTTGCCATCCTCCCAATAAGCCATAGCGCTGCGAGGCTCCATGGAGTGATGGGGATAGCCCGCCGTCGTGAAAGTGGTTTCGTAGACGAATTCTGAAGCAGCGAAGCCTGCCTCAAGATCGCCCAGTGACCATGTCTGCTGAGGTTCCCCAGTCGGTTCATTGCCTGCTCGGAAGCTTGCAACCTGATCCTCGGTCCATTTTTCAGTAGCGAAGCCTTGCCGAAAAACGAATGTGTTTTGATCCCCGGGGTAAGCGTTAGCACCACCTTCTGCGAGACTGTCCAGAGGGTCAAGCACGAACGGCAAGCGCTCAAAAGTGACGTTGATCCGAGAAATTGCCGTTTCGGCAGTTTTCTCGTCAATCGCAGCCACTGCTAGGATCGGTTCACCTACCAGGGTGGGCTCGTTAGTCAGAATTTTCAGGCCCGTGCTTTGAGGCTCACCGTCAGGGTAAACATCATCTGCCGTAAGGATGCCGAACACTCCATCCATTGCCAGTGCCTCAGAAGCATCGATGTCGAGCACCCTAGCGTGTGGAATCGGACTCGTGAGAAGTCGTGAGTACACCATACCCTCTCGGGTATAGTCCTCTGCGTATTTAATGCGCCCTGTAACTTTGCCAGGCACGTCAGGCGGCACAAAATCTTTTCCGATATGCATGTAGGCCATGATAATTATCCTAGTTGTGCGGCGCGCATAACGCCATCAAGGTAAGAGTCATAAGATCCGCAGCGGCAAATATTGCCAGACATGGCATGTCGCGCTTCCTCTCGCGTTGGGTTAGGGTTTTCACGAAGCAAAGCAACCGCCGCCATAACCTGCCCGGGTGTACAGTAACCGCACTGTGGCGACAACTCCTCGACAAAGGCCTGCTGGACTGGGTGCAAATCGCCGTTAGGGGACTCTAAACCTTCGACCGTTTCGATTAGGGCGTTCTTCATAGAATGCGTGAGTACCGAACAGGCGTAGGTGGCGACGTCGTCCACCAGCACGGTGCAAGCGCCACATTCGCCGCGGTTGCAACCAAGCTTGGTGCCGGTCAGCCCGAGCTTGTAGCGGAGTGTGGAGGCCAGGGTTTCCTGAGGGGCCACATCAACACTTCGTAGCTGGCCATTTACATTAATTCTGATCAGACGCTCTACCGCACCACTCGGCCGGTTCTGACCGTTGGCTGCGTACCACATTCCTGTGGTGGTAGCCGCCGCACCAGAGGCAACTACCCCCTTGATGAAGCGTCGACGAGTTACTTTTGGGTTCACGGGTTACTTTCGCCTCCGTAGGTAATTTAGGGAAGTGAGACAAGGTGAGTTACAAGACAATAGTGACTTTAAGCTCATGTTTTGAACATTTAAATTTGTACCCAGCGCGTTAACTATCGTCTCAGCAAATGAGAATGAGAATGAGAATCATTCACGATAAGTCCTTATTTTTTATACACTTTTTAAGAGACTAATGCACCCGATGCTAATTATCAAGCAGGCGTTTATCTGGATTTTCTCTATTGTTTGAGCGCAAGTTTGGCAAGCGTAGTTTTTTCATTTGATGTAGTGCACTACCAAAGCATTTTCGTAAGATCGGTATTGATAAAACGAACTAATTGTTAAGACAGGGCGCGGTTAAAAGACTGAAATCTCGACGTTACCGTATGTGCTATTAACCAATATCGATACATGCGAAGACAAAAAGAAAAGGCAGGGTATTGAGAATTAGCTGAGGCGACAAAGTACTGATATTTTTTTATGCCTTGCTATGCCGGCTAAACTGTTCAGTTTTTTTAAGTGCCAAGTTCCCAAGGGACTGACCGAGCAAGCCACAAACTCGGTTCAAATAGGTGCAGGTGCCGGATTGACTAACAACCGTTAGGCTGCGCCGTTGCTATCTGGCCGTTGCAATTGGTTTTCAGTCCACGACTCAAATTACCCTGAGCGATGAGTAGTCAAAGCGATTGAAAAATAATCCAGGTCCATATGCTCATGATTGACAACATAATGCTAATAATTTGCGACTTCTTTTATGAAAGTTGTGAAAGCAATAACTCAATAAAATACAGGGACTTGAGAGTGAAAACATCGCTGTGGAGCATCTTTTGACCCTTGACATGTTTTACACGGGTGGTAGCGTGTTCGATCGTCAAAAACTCAGCGGCTAAAGTTACGCGGATCCATCGCTCTGCCTCTTACGTTGCGTATTAAATAGCCAAAATTGCTCAACCGCTCCTCCAATCGGCATTTTGTGATCGCGTGACCAGCGACGCAGAACTTGCCGAGGCGACCAAAGAGAAACTGTCATAACATGCCCAAACAGACGCCCCTGAAAGTTAACAAAGCCGCGGAGTCAGTATTACGGAACCCTTTGGTTTCGTCTTCTAAATGTAATTTTAGAAGTCCGGCAGCCGAGACTGAACGCGGGTCAAGTCGCCAGTATTTGCGAAGAGTTCTTTTTACAGCTCGAAACTCGCACTCAGTAAGCAGGGGGCTTCGAGCATTTGGAGACGCTCTCAATTTGACCGAATCCGGTATCTTCAAAACCGCCCTGATTGCTCACTCAAAAGAGCCATCGCGGCATAAAAATAAGATGCGGGCCAAGATCAACACACCGCCAATGAACTATGTTGACACCGGAGCCGCGTCTAACTGCACAAAACAACTCACATATTCTGACCCACAACAATCGATGAGCGTCTGACCATGCGAGTAAACCCCAACTTACTACACGATATTGATGCAGACCACAGTTCCTGTGGGGTCGGATTTATTACCCGCAAAGACAGTGTTCAAACCCACGATCTGATAAGAAGAGGCCATGAAGCCCTCTGCGCTGTTCCGCACCGTGGGGGGATGTCATCATCGGGCATAGGCGATGGCGCAGGTATTTTTGTTGATTTGTCGCACGAGTTTTTTTCGCAACTGGTCGGATTGACTTTGATGCCAGGGCAATACGGTGTGGGTAATTTCTTCCTACCAAAAAGCGATGGGTTAAGAGCAGATAGCGAAGATATTATCCATCAGGCATTTGATAGAGCAGCGCTAAAAGTCCTTTTGAAACGAAAACTTCCTGTCAATGACGCAAAAATAGAACCGAGAGGGGTGGAATTACAGCTACCAATCTACCAGTGGATTTTTAAATGTCCTGAAGGCATGACGGCCCATGAGGTGGACGGCAAAGTTTTTGAAGTGCTTCTTGAGATCGAATCTGCTGCCTTCCGAAATGAACGTCTCTCGGAGTTTTACCCTCTGTCTCTTTCCACTCATAGCCAAGTTTTGAAAGGTCGGCTGAATTCTTGGGAGTTGATTCCGTACTTTGATGACTTAAATTCACAAGAACATAAGGTCCATACTCTTTTTTTTCACACTCGCTTTTCGACCAACACTGACCCTCACCCATCAATGGCGCAACCATTTCGAGTAATGGCACATAATGGTGAACTAAACACTGATAAAAAGAATCGACTCTTTGAAGTGGCCGAGGCCAAAGCCAGAAATTTTTCTGTAGTGCGGCCCAAAGGCCAATCTGATAGTTGTCGTTTCGATCGAACCCTATCAGCTCGCATTCATCACGGAGATCTTGACCTTATTGCTTCAGTCGTATCAATGATGCCCCCGGCTTGGGAGAACGATGCGCGGCTGTCACCTGAAGTGCGTGCGATGTTTGAGTACTTTTCTCTGTATGAAGAGAAAAATGATGGGCCTGCAGCATTGATTTTTAGTGACGGACGTATTGTGGGAGCGAGACTCGACCGACTGGGCTTAAGACCACTCAGATCAGTTGAAACTGACAAGTACCTCGCAGTGACCTCCGAAGCTGGACAGATCAACTTCGCTCCGGAGGAGATTATCGGATTAGGCAGAATTGAAGCAGGCGGCATGGTTTATTTCGATCATCACGAAGGCCGGGTTTACGAGACTGAAGAAGCACTTGAAAAACTCGCGAATGCGAAAAATTACGCCTCATTGCTCGAAGGCGCGAGGGTACATATCAACGAGGTTGAAGCAGCCTCTCACAAAGAACTGACCGAAGCGTCGCTTTATTCCGGAGACCTTAACCTCAACGCCCGATATGTCAGCTATTTTCATAACCAAGAAAGTTTTAAGTTTCTTCTTGACCCAATGCTGTCTTCAGGCATGGAGAAGGTCTCAGCGATGGGATACGGCAGTGCTATTAATGCGTTGAACGATAACGAAGGCGGAGTCGCGAAGTACTTTAGCCAGAGGTTTGCGCAAGTAACTAACCCACCGTTAGACTCTGTCCGCGAGGCTGACGGAATGACACTGAGAGTGGCGCTCGGGGAAAAGCCACTTTTAGGTCCGAGCGAGTCCAAACAAATAGTAGTTGATTCCCCTATTCTCTCACTTGAAACCATCAACGTAATTCGCAACCAAACCAACACGCCATGTATCACTGTGGATACGGTGTATGCCGTCGACACTAAGTCGCTGTCAAGAAACGAGGCACTGCTGGTTGCGGCTATCGAACAAGTGGCCAACAAGGTAACTGAGTTTGCCAGGGATGAAGGCGGGATCGTCATCCTGTCTGATCGCAACATAAGCGCCAAGTATGCAGCACTACCAACAACCCTCCTCGTATCTGCGGTTAATCAGAGCTTAATCGCAAAAGGTCTGAGATTAAGAGTTTCGCTCATTGTCGAGAGTGGGCAGGTCAAGTCGTCTCACCACATTGCATGTGCCCTCGGATTCGGAGCTAGTGCCGTTTATGCGCTTGCCGTGCAAATTCGGGCCGAGGAGAAATATCCAGAAAACCCGCGAGAAGCTTACTCAAGATTCGTTAAAGCGGCAGAAAAAGCTTTAAAAAAGACAATGGGCAAAGTCGGTTTGTGTACGGTTGAAAGCTACTCGGGTGGCGAGTTTTTTGAACCAAATTTTTTGGACGCTGATGATCCAATCTTCAGCCGTTTCTTCCCGAATATAAAGTCTCCGGTTGGTGGTGTTCAGTTCGATAGGATCGCCCAATCAACCTCAGATTGGCACGAGCGTGCGCTCACGGTTGTTCAATCAGATGGGATCCCAATCTTAGGTCTATTCAAAGAAAGAGCTGTCGGCGCCGGCCATTCATTTGGCACAACAGCGGTTCGCGGCTTCGTCGATCTCACAGAGGAGGATATCGAATTCTCGGTAGCAGAGAACGACCGCAATTCAGAACCAATGCGCCTGATGACTCTTGGCAACATGGAGGATGCACTGGGAATTACCGATCAAGGTTATGTTAATACGAGCTTTGACCAGCTAAAGCCAAAACAAATAAACGAATTTTCAATTACACAAGGCTATCGCAGATTTTCCGCAGATATGGCTAACGAACGTCTTAACAGACCGGCTGCCCTGCGGGATGTTCTGTCATTTCCGGCTGACATTACAGGCAAAAAAACCGCTGAAGAGATAAAAGAAGAAATGATGCTCTTCAATCGTGCCGGTAATCTTAATTTTTATATAAGAGGCCTCAGCGTTACGTCAGTTAAAAAACAGTGTTATGCCTTCAAAATGAACCCATCCAGTCACGACGATGGAGTTCGACTAAAGGCTTTACAAAACTCCTTAGAAGAAAGGTTTGGAAAAGATATTGAGAAAAGTCGCGTGAATAAAGACGAGCTTTTTGTTCAATTAAAAGGCCAAGGGCTTGATTATGTTTCCAGAATCCTATGCCCACCAGCGCCGATACCTCTTTCAATGGTACAACCTGCCTCAGAGATAACTCCACGGTTCGCATCAGGAGCTATGTCACATGGAGCACTGGTAGCATCAGCTCATGAGGCAGTAGCACATGGCACGAACATGGTCGGTGGGATGTCTAATTGCGGGGAAGGAGGCGAGCACTTCTCCAGATTTGGCACAATTCGGGCGAGTAGGATCAAACAATTTGCATCTGGAAGATTTGGGGTTTGGGCTGCTTATCTTGCCGACCCAAATCTGAAGGAAATCGAAATAAAAATTGGGCAGGGCGCGAAACCAGGAGAGGGGGGGCAGCTGCCGGGACCGAAAGTTACGGTTGAAATCGCGGCTGCCAGAGGAGGTACGCCCGGCGTCGAATTAGTATCACCTCCGCCTCATCACGACACCTACTCTATTGAGGATCTTGGGCAACTAATTCATGATGCAAAAGCCGCTCGCACGCGCGTTATAGTTAAATTAGTGAGCTCAGAGGGCATTGGAACTATCGCTGTCGGTGTTGCGAAAGCGGGCGCTGACGTAATAAATATTGCTGGTAATACTGGCGGCACCGGAGCTGCATCGGTCACATCCCTTAAATACACTGGGCGCGCAGCTGAGCTTGGCATAGCCGAGGTCCATCAAGCTCTTTGTTTACATGGTTTACGACAAAAAGTGACTCTCCGGTGCTCTGGAGCGATGCAAACGGGCTCGGATGTTTTAAAAGCTTGTCTGCTGGGTGGAGACTCGTTTGAGTTCGGAACTACTGCCCTGATGATGCTGAAATGCGTTATGGCCAAAAACTGCAACATTAAATGCCCGGCTGGACTCACAACAAACGCTGAAGCGTTCGACGGAGACCCCCGGGCACTTGCGCAGTACCTTTTGAACATTGCACATGAGGTCAGAGAGCTTCTTGCCAACCTAGGTTTCAGTTCTCTAGACGATGCCCGAGGTAGAGCTGACTTGCTTCATCTGTTAGATCATCCAGCATCTGTAGGTCAAATCAATCTCAGAAAAATGCTTGTGAATATCGACGAAGTAATTGTTCCTAACCCAACTTACTTAGAGCGCGATTACAGACTGGATCAAGACGTTTTTGAATTGATCAGTTCTGGGGACAGAGAGCAAAATTTAGACGTTAAATTAGCAAAGCCCATTGAACTATCGAATCAGAACAAGAGTTTTGGCGGTCAACTAGCTATAGACATAGAGCGGCTGCTCAATTACGAGACCCACCGATTTACCCAAAATGATTTCCTCAGAGATGACAGAGGAAGGTTCTATTTAAGGCCCGGCGTGATAAATATCCAAACGCGAAACTCGGCTGGGCAGAGCTATGGGGTCTTCTGCAATGATGGCATGCGACTGCACCATTGGGGGACATGTAACGATGGAGTCGGCAAAGGAGCCTGTGGCGGAGAGATAATAATCCAAGCAGCGCCATATTCGGCGCATCAGGACTCAGAAAAAAACGTGCTTGTCGGTAATTTCGCTCTTTTTGGAGCAACAGGAGGGAGGCTATTCGTCAGAGGCCAAGCAGGTGACCGCTTTGCAGTGAGAAATTCAGGAGCTTCAGCTGTAGTTGAAGGAGTAGGAGATTTCTGCTGCGAGTACATGACTAATGGCGTAGTTCTGAATTTGGGACGATTTTCCAAGGGCTTCGGAAACGGCATGTCTGGCGGTTTCGC
>TARA_B100001057_G_scaffold35037_1_pt1 | contig 19705 bp, 26 predicted proteins | sample TARA_B100001057 | Tara Oceans TARA_B100001057 (sample SAMEA2621839) | marine metagenome | biome: marine biome (ENVO:00000447); feature: surface water layer (ENVO:00002042); material: "saline water (ENVO:00002010), including plankton (ENVO:xxxxxxxx)" | depth 5 m
CTTCTTCTTTTTTGGTTTACTCATACGCCCACCAGCGGCTCTATTTTTCTTTGGGCTTTGTAGAGTGTAACCGTCTTTATTTGAGCCACCTTTACTTAATGCTTTCTTGTGTGCAATATCCTTACCTTTGCGATTTACTTTTTTCTTATCCAGACTTCTCCTCGCACGTTGACGTTCCATGCGGTCCGCGTGTTCGCCTCTGGCTTTCTGTTGTTTGTACTCTTTCTTATATGGTCGTGGTTTATTTTTGTAAGGCATGGTTAGTTCCTTCCGTTGTGGACACATTCTAGTACGGGGCAGTGATGGTAACACAACCCTGAAGGTCTCGGGTTCCATACATCTGTCTCATATGCTTTTTCCATTCTAGCATACTTCTTTAACCATTTCCCCCACAAATCGAAACTACTCTCTATTTTATACTCAGCCTCTATTATTTCGTTGGCAACAACAAATAACAGCGCGGCATTGATATGTTTTACATCTGGAAATTTTTTAAAGATGCTCAAAGCCATAAGCTCTAGCTGTCCTTTATCGGCATACTTTGTAGACTTGCCTGTCTTATAATCTACGATCCAAGCTCGCTCTCCTAACGTATCTACGATAGCGAGATCTACAATACCACGGAACCAGACATCTTTGTCTTTGAAGCCACAAGGTTTCAGGTCTCTGGTAAGTCCTAATCTCTGCTCGGTTAATTTCGTACCCCTGAACGCCAGCAGCTCGTCTAGGACTCCTTTAACGTACATAAACTTGTCTGGAAGTGGCTTATCTTCCCCGACATAATCTTCTGCCGCTTTGTGCATTGCAGTTCCATACGTCATCGCATCTGTCTGAACGACAGGGTATTCACCTAATACAGTCACATGGTAAAACTGTTTGGGGCAAGTCTCGAAAGACTTTAATCTGCTAAACGACCAAGTTGTCATTCGCAATCTCCATAACTCTTACCCAGACCACTCTCACAGTCTATGGGTAATCCACCGGCCCAGTCAGGTGTCGTACGCATACAGCTCTCTATATATTCCTGTGCTTCCGCAGCCAGCGGGTCAGGTACGCAACATACAATACTATCATGGACGGTTAATACTACTCTATATTTTTTAGCTATTTGTAACATTTGATGCCCTATAATACAACGAGCAATAGCTTGGCATACATTCTCGACTACCTTGCCACCATATATTCTAGTGCGACCTTGGCGTGTTTTGTAATGATACTCAGTTCGCCCGCCTTCCGTCGTAGCATCTAGGTCAGTGTAAGACATCTCTAGCTGTGACGGCAACACGATTGCCCGGGCTGCCACGTTGATGTCTAAAACTCCAGACCGACCAAACCTGAACAAACTGTCGTTGTGCATTTCTTTTATGCACCTATTTGCCGCTTGCCATAAATCTCCAATATATGGGTACGTCTCTCTGTATACAGATATAATCCGCTTCGCTTCCGCCTCGGGTACTTCATACCCAAAGGTCTTGAGTTGCGCTCCAAACTTCAGATACCCCATACCATACCCTGCTCCCAAGATTGTAGTCTTTCCTACAAATCTCTGGTCTTTGGTAACTTGATCTTCGGGGACGGCGTAAATGGAACTAGCCATCTTTACATAGACATCTTCACCGTTGGCAAACTGATCAACCAAGTCGTCTTGTTCGGATAGCCAAGCTAATACCCTTGCCTCGATCTGAGAACTATCTGCATCTATAAGAGTGTGACCAACTGGAGCCTTGATACTCTTTTTTAACTTCTTACCGTTGACCCCACGGCTTGGTAAATTTTGTAGGTTTATCTTGTCATCTCCACCCCATCTCCCTGTATGTGCGGCATAGTAACGGACGGGTACAGGGAGCAGCCCACGCTTCGCAATAGATATAAACCTCTCTGTACGTGTTTCTTCCAAAGTGCTTTTAGTACCCAGTCGAGCGGCAACTAAAGATTGCACCTTGTCGTTCTCATGTTCTGCTAACGCCTTGAACCCCTCATCTGACTTTGCAAATGCGAATGTCTCTTTCCCTGTTGTCGGACTTATTTTCATCGGGGGCGTTACACCAAGATTCTCTAGCAGTGCGGCAAACTTGGGGTTGGACATCAACTCCTTTTTCGCTACTCCTGCTTCATCCAACAACGTCTCCTTACGTGAACGTGTCTCGGTAAGGTGTTCTTGTAGCCCAGCTAGATCCAAACGTAGCGTTGGCTCAATATACATTCTTAATGTAAGGTCTATTAGTTCTAACTCTTCTTGGGGAAAGTTGGGCAACATCAGCTTGAATATGTCATATGTCAGATCAACATCGTTTATAGCATACTCAGCAAATCGAGATAACTCCTCGGCAGTGAATTCATCTATGTGTTTACCCATTGTGTTTTGTATTTCTGTACCTTTGACTCCAACACCATATCTTTCGGCTACGTTTTTCAGCGATACACTTTGATCTACGCCATGTAATGCTCTCGCCATACACAGGGTATCAAGCCAAACCTTTGGACGTACATCATATAGCCAGTCCAATATCGCACCGTCGAACATCGTGTTGTGACAGAGAACGCCGCACCCAGAGAAGTCTGCTTCTGATAAGAAACGCTCGACTCGTGCAGCACCCTCTATCCAAAACGTAGGTCTGTCACCTATCTTTATCGCAAGTCCTATGACCTCGAACCTTTTATCGCGCACGTATTCTTCTGTCGTTAGTTTGCGTAACGAATACTCTCTATCGTAATAGGTTTCGAAGTCTAGGGTTACAAAGTTCACAGTTGAGAAATCTCACCACCCAGTGACATATACCCACAGACATCTACGTAGTTGTCTATGTTCTTTGTGCCGTCGCCGTGCAACCTCGCTACTTTCATCAAGGCCAACATGATCGGTACGTCATCGACAGATATAAAATCTCTAAGTCCAAGATGAGCATTCCAGTATGCCGCCATGAGTACAAAGTTGTTTGTAGCATCGCCATGCTGTTCGGCTCTGTCTCCGTTAACTAAATTCTTTGCTGTATCCAGTACATCGGATCTAGTTAATTTATCTGGCGCATCTAATATTTCTTGTGGTGTTCCAATCTTTTTCTTAATGCTCAGTGCATACCCATAAGATATACCTACGGCATCTGCTAGTTCTCTAGCTGTTGCGCTTTTGTTTTCTAATAAATACTTCCACGCTTTTTCTTGTTTCTTACCCATACTTGTCTCCCATTAACAGTATATGTGTCTTCCTGCTTTTTGCAGTTTCTTTACGTATTCTTTCAATTCACGTCTTGCTCTTGCTAGATCGTTCTTGACGTTTGGATGTCTATCCAACCTACCTTCTTCTACTACATACTTGTCTACTTCGTTACGTAGAAACCGTAACTCCGCTTCCTCCGCTTTCGTTAAACTCTGCATTATCTTCCCTCAATAGTTCATTTATACTGGATAGATTATCTTCATTTATAACCAGAGCTATCCCTCCCTGACTATCAATATCTTTCAGGTTCTTCATCTGTAACGCTGTAGGTTTATTATTTCCCGCTTTTGTTTCGATACCAAAGAACCTACCTCTGTAGCATCCAATAATATCGGGTACACCGCTACGTCCATACCCACCTGTCATCGGAAAGAAATAGTACGCACCCATTTCTTTTAACTTGTTCGTAACTCTACGTTTTACTTTTGCTTCTGGTGTCATTTTATCTCGCCCTTTTTTCGGCTATTTCTTTTAGCCTTTTTACTAATTCAGCTTTGCTTGGTTTAGCAAATCTTTGGGGCTGATGTTCTTTAAGTTTACCAAAACCCATTCTTTTTTGAGTTTTTGCGTGTTGATGTTTCTCTTTTACCATTTTAATCCCCCACTACTTTCATCGTTTCTAAATGTTTCGGTTCATACCCATAGTCGTTTATGTACTCACGCATCTTTGCTCTAGCTTCTTTTAATGTATGGAAATACAACACTGTGTTGCCTTCCTTACCTATAGGCGCGTTGCTCATAATAAGTGCATACTTCATACCTGTTGCTCTCCTTTTATCTTTGTCGGGGAATTGACGAAAAGCGTACTGCTTATCTCTGTTCAAACGCTTTCTCAACATAATGTATGGCTTCATCTTCTGCCATGTCTCTATGCCTTTGGCTTGGCGAGCAGATACTACGTTTGCTAATTTTCTCTCATACTTGTGTCTCTTACCTACTGTGATTTCTATATCATGCAGAGGTGCGTTCGCCGGTATCGTGAAAGCATTGTCACACACAGACACATCTAGACCAGACTTCAGACACGCGACAATGTTGTCTATCTCTCCTTCGGCAATACTATCAAAGTTTCTGTCTATGACTGCCGCCGAAGTATATTCGTCTACTTCATCCAGATCTACGTCATCCCAGTTTTCTAGTTCTTTGTTAGTTACGAATACGGACGGGCCATGTCTATTGCTACTGGCCTTAGACCTGTACCACCTAACACGAATGTTACGTAGTCTCTCTTCTTCATCCTCAAGTTCTACACGTAGAGAATTCATTGTGCGGTCTCCTTGGCAATGAACAAACCAATCCAATTCTCCGCACTGACAGTGTTTTCGGGAAAACAACCTACTGGCAAAAAACCCACCCACCGCTGTCTGGGGCTACCGTAATCAAAAAAACTGGCATCGGTTATTATCGATAATAACACAGAGCGATTATTTGTATATCCAAAATATGTGTTCATTAATACGCTTCCCAACACCAACTAAAGAGTTTGTCGATCTTTCCCCCCAGTCACAAAATGAGAGTGCCGACAATTTTCTTTTGACCCATTCAGGCAAATCAGTTTCTGACATATATACCCCCGAAACATCGATTTCAAGAGTAAATATGTCCAAACTTGTAATTTCGAACGTAGAGTTGTCTGGGTTTACTTTTACGCGATATGTTTCATTCATGCGTAAAATATAGGTTGACTGATACTTAATTACAACCTATAAATAAATTGCTTAGATCTGTGATATCAGAGCGAGGGGCGCGGCGTTTCCTTTTTTTCGATATTAAATCCACCGCGCCCCTCATTATTTTACTTATGTTTTTCTCCAAGCTCTTATGCCGCCACAAGCTTGTTTTGCAGTGACCACTTTGCCTTTAAATAATCGTTTCACGGCTAACCCAAGAGAAAGGGCTTCGGCAGGGTTTTTAAGAAGAACACTATCCCCAACCTCCATATCCTTCGCTAGTTTTACCCATCTGTTCCTATCCTTTGGTAACGGTATATTTTTCTCGATCTTCATACTACACACCTCCCTTCTTCTGGCACAACGTAGTAACAGTTACTTGCGGCTTTGAAGCCAACGCCATCGATGTACTGACCGTTCTCCAAGAACGACAAAGACGATATCTTACGTTTATCGTTTTCGTCCAGATCATCAGCCTTGACCCACTGAATATCTCTGTGTTGCTGTTGAAACGATTTGAGATCGAACCAATAGTCATCTGCATTGATTGGGAACCTAGCCGCCTGTTGCTCACCAAGATACTCACGTATGTAGATAAACTTGTGTATCTTTGGACGCTTCTTAGTCTCGTTCAACTCCGACAATGCTTCATGTATCTCTTCGATCATGCTACGTACGTCGGCATACAGAAACTCGTACCCACTAGATAGCAAGTGACCCAACTCCTTGAACGTGTTACCTCGCTCTCGAATGTCATTAGTCATCGCATTTAATTTCTTGGTGTACTCGTTATCGGCTTGATAGCCTACGTCACGCCAGTCTCTTTTGAAATCATCAAAGCTTATGGCGATATGTTCGATAGGTGACCACGGGCGCAGATACCTTTGGGCATTCTTCACAGCCTTGTCTATACGCAATGCAGATGACGCATGATAGTTAGACTGACCCGAACTGTACTTTTTGTTCTCAATGTTTTTAGAAACAACGTAGTACTTGTCTCCACCTGTGCCTGAGTGTGTCATGTCACAGAACCCAACATAACCCATCGTGTAGTTATCATTTTCACGATACACCCACGCGGTGGTGTTGCTACGAAAACACGTCTTGCAATTCAGTGCTTTCTCCACAGCCTTGCGAAAGTTAGTAGTCTCGACACTTTGGTTTAGTTCACCATCACCATGAGTCTCGTAACTAAGATCCAAGTCACAGATCGGTGTGTATATTGCTTTAATTATTGCCATTTGTTTTTCCTTACCAAGGTCTAAGTTTAGGCCGTACAATATGTGACGCGACCTCGCTTACGTCACAATGACCTTCTGTTGCATTGATTTTATCGTAGAGCGCACCGCTATCTAGTAGTACGCTCCAACAGGCGTCCTCGCTAGGAAACCAAACACTGAATTGCATTTGGTGTTCCATCACTGAGTAACCTATAGTTAGTAAAGTCCAGAACTCCATTACCGTAGATCTCCACTTGTTACGTGAACGTGTTTGCCTACGGGCGGTACACAAGACGGATTGTTCACGATAACCCACAACACTGGATGATCCCAATCACCGAACCCATTCCACATTTCACCATCGGTAACAACAATGGACGCGGTTGGATTGACGTGATGTTCACGTAGGAACGGTGGCACACAGCGCACATCAGTACCGCCACCGCCACAAGGGTTTGTAGTATCCTCTACCTTGTCCAGTTCGTCCCTCTCGTAGCGTTCGTGTCCAGACACCTTTGTATCCCAATAGATAACGTGCAGTTCTTCCGGTGTAACGTCCATTGCGGCCTTGGCTGTTGCTCCAACCACAACCTTGATTTCGCTCTCACCGATAGAGCCAGACATGTCGTTGGCACACACCAAGCTTTCTACAGTCTCGCTGACCGTAGACGGCATGATCATATCATACTGCACGTACCTACGATTAGGTTTGCTGTACGTACCAAAGTCTTTGCCCGAACAGTAAGTCGTAACGAAGTCACGTATCTGCTCACGGAAATCAATGGGTGGCTTGAGCAATTCCTTAAGGTGTCTTGCACCACCAGTTCCCACTTTACCTGCGACGATAGCCCCCTGACGTATAGCTTCGTCGATCTCCTTGGCGTTCTCTTTGGCTTCGTCTATAGACATGTCCTTGGCTTTCTCGAAGTCATGCTTGTCTCGAAACCCCTGTGGTACACCTTGACCATTGCCCTTGTTATTATCGATAATATCTGAGGGCTGTCCTGTCTTAGGATTAGTGGGTCTACGTGGTGGTTTACCTTTCTGTTTGTCATCATACAGATCCCAGAAGATCCGAGCGGTATCCCACGTGTCATCATACTTAGGATCATACAGTGCGCCATCAATCCAGTCGATAAGATCACCGTACTTAGACTTGTCACTGTACAAATGCCAGATCAGATAGTTGATGTAGTAGTCCATAGACATGTTCGCCAACTCAGGATCTATCTTCCAGAGGTGCGCCCATGTGGTAAGATGTTTTAGCATCTTGTGATAGTTCTCATGTATGATGACAAAGCGTAGCTGTCCGTCACCCAATGGATCACAGTAGTTACGACCATACCATTCGTTACGACCATCAGTGCAAGCAGTCATCGAGGGATCATCGTCATCAATCGTACGATCACCGATAATAATTATGCCTGATAGTTCAGGCGCGTCTTTCATTAGACGCATCACATTTTTAGCCAAACGCTGTTGTAGCGTAAGATTAGTACTTCCTAGTACAAACATAGATTATTCTCCTTACTTCTGTACTCGTATATATTCACGAGTTATTTTATGTTTAAAGTACAACGCAGACTCGTCCTCGTGCATGTACATGTATAGGTCTTTCATAACTTCGAAAGCCTCTTCAAACTTCTGTCTCATAGTATCTCCTTGGATTTAAATACGGATTTTAATCCGTTAGATTAGTTGGAAGTGGATACCGAGTATCCACCCCATTACCATTAAGATTGCTAACAACCCGATTAGTTTGTCTTCACCTGTCATTACACACCCGCCGATTTCTTGTCAGTTGCGCGTAGGTAGTTGTTTGCCATTGTGAAGTCAGTGAACTTCTTGTTCGTGACCACAGCCTGTTGGCGCTTCTTGTCAAACTTGTCTGAGTACACACCGTTGACGAACATGCCATGCGCTTCTGTAGGTAAGCGATCCATGTAGTCCATCCATGAGTCCATCCATGAACGATCAATGTTCGATAGAGTACGATACATCATCAGGCATATAGCCGCCGCGTTTGTAGGAACCTTGGCAGACTTTGGATTGTTCTTGATTTCATCCAACGGAACAAGCTGATCCGACAGAGAGAACTGAGCCTTCAAGTCCGTAGCCGCACGTTCACCAACACAACCGATAAGGTTTGCTACTGTAACGTCAGGCCCGAGCTGATCACGTACCTTCAGAATGTGAGACGCGTTCTCAAGTGATCGCGGTGTAACAAACGCCCGTCGTTGTACCTTCGGGTGGTAGATGTACTCGTTGTCCTCTGGGTTCTCTACATCAGTGAATGAGTCAAAGATCTCAGGGTGTTCTTTCGCAAACAAGATAATCTGTGGATCACAGTTGTTCCTGATAGCCCATTCCATCCACTGTTCATTAGTCCACTTCTTGACTGTAATCACACAGAAACGGTTCCGTGCATGAGGCTGTAGTAAGTCACCGACACCTTCTGCCCCGAGGTTAGTCGTACCGTACACAATACTTTCTGGGTGTAGATCGTAACCACCCATTTTGCGTTCGTACATCAGGCAGAGTAGTGCGTTCTGCACAGACTTGTTTGCCTTACCAAACTCATCGATCATGATGATCACTGGACCGTCAACGTGTAAGCCAAGTTCTTCGTTCGCAATGAACCGAACAAATTGACCGTCAGCGTCCAACTCTATGAACTTAGGTAGCTGAAGATCACCCACATCTTTGTTAGTGGCATCGCAATAGAATACACGATGCTTCGGGTGCTTCTCTGCAAGCATGAAGCGTGTTGCAGATTTACCGTTACCAATGTCACCCTCAAGGATGAAGGTTAGCTTGTGACCCAACAACGATATTGAATTAACGCAGTTGTCTAGATCCTGTGCATACATGGATGATGCAGTGTTATTAAAGTTTACCATAAGATTGTTCTCCTGTTTATATGGTTTGTTATTATCGATAATAATAACCCCGACTATATGTCGAGGTTAGGGATTGAAGCGAGGACATCATCGACCACGCTTTTAGTTTCGTCACGCTCATAGCCTTCTTCACGTAACGACTCATTGGTTTTACCTTGAAAGGCGTACTCCAATTTGTTTGCGGCATCGACCATCTTGGAATCATTGGTGATGTTCAATGTCCGTAGCTGTGTGACCAGTTCCTGAGCCGCAGGGACAAGTGTGTCCTTGAACGTCTGTAACTTGCCGTCGTCTTTGTAGCCCAACGCTTTAGACACACGCTCCAAACATTTATGCGTACGCTTCCACATATCATGGTTACTCTTCAACGCGTTTTCTTGTATCACGCTGTGCATATCAGATTTCATTTGCTCAAGAGCCTGTTTGGGCAGATCGCAACGTATATCTGTAGGATCAGGTGTACCCCATGTCTTGAGACTGAAACGATACTTAGACCGAAACGTATCCCAATCATAGTACAGAGAGGGATCGTGCATGTCAGCGAATACGTTTGCTAGTTCTCGCATTGCATCTGGATATGTCTGTCTAAGATCGTTATCGAGCATACTATCCATCTGCTCCTGATGACCTGTCATGGTCTCGACATAGTCTAGGTAACTCAGTGTTGGTATAATACGTAAGCCACTGTCAGACCAAGTAACTGTCAGTCTCTCATGCTCACGCCGAACAAAACCGATATGGCTTTTCAATTTCTTGTACTCTTCCCAACCTTCGTAAAGGTTCTTATGCACAGCCGCTGGCTTGATTGGCCTACCGTTAACGTCATGCAAAGTAAGCTTGAAAAGTTCTGCAATTTTCTGCGTAGCTTCTTTGTCCTCTCGAGTGATCGGTGGTTGACTGATGTTCAACTCTACTACACATGTTGATGTTGCAAGGGATTGGTAGTTGTCTACATTAATCCCAGATAAGTTTGTATCTACCATGTTCATGATTGTTCTCCTTTACCTTGGTAGTTATTTAAGAATGCGCGATCAGCTTCTAAACAAGCGTCAGGCACAGGTTGCTCCCTTACGGGAAGTTCGGGCGTTAGGTAACGCATAAACTCTTCAAAGACTTCTTCGTCGGTCATAGATATATCCTCCTACGAAAACGCTTGATCACAATGATCTCTTTTGTGTTCTCTCCCATTGGTTTGTTCCTTTGTTATTATCGATAATAACTATCGACATTTTTGGTTGAGGTGGAGCAAGTCAGACTTGCGAGATATCACAGTGTAGTTACCTTTGTGTAATGGTACGACACAGTGGACGACTTGACGTGCGGCTTCCTCGCCACAGTCTTTGCAAACACGATAGCCTAGGAGACGTCTGCGTACGTCGTAGGTTGTGCCGCAATCAATGCAAGTTGCTTTCTTCATTTGTTTGTTCCTTGTTTTGTTAGATTTCTAGTTAGATGAAGAATATAGCATATAACATCCTAAATGTCAAATGATGTACAAACGCGTCCATACCGATTGATGTACGTAAATGCGTTGGGAGTTGTATTGTAACCACGTAACTTACATTGTAACCAATGAGACTATCCTAAGTCATTGAAAAGATTATAATGTTACTTTGTAACCGTTTTTTGAGGGATAGATGAGGGGTAATTTTGGATTGCTAAACTGAGAAGAAATCGCCTGTTTACGGACGAACAAGGCTTCATGGTACTCTATATATTAAAAATAGGTAACAAAGTAACAATATAATAATAACAAGTACTTGCAAGTTACACGGTGGTTACATTACTGGGGGATTTGGTTACATTAGCGGTTACATTATGCGTACTGCTAGAACGATAACTGGCCTCACACTTGTTATTATTGATAATAATACAGCCGCGCAGGAAGCTGGGCCTTTACAATACCACACATAGACATGTCTGGCTAAGATAGTAAACTGGTTATACCCGGTTATACAACTCGCGTACTGCTAGAACGATAACTGGCTTCCCGGGCGGGCGCGTTTGGAAGCCGTAGTCAGACATGTCTGAGGTCGTCAGAAAAAAAGGCACAAAAAAAGTGGGGAACCCGAAGGTTCCCCGAAGGTATTACTTTAGAGTTACATTAAATCCCATGTCTTGAAATCCTGCAATTCTATGCGCTATTTCTGCTCTTTGTTTAGCAGTCTTTTCATCTGCAAACTTTTCATTTTCCATAGCCTTGAGCATACGTTTAATTGCCGCGTTAAATTCACGAGTTAACGTAGGTTCTTTTTTCTCGCGTTCTTTATCACAGATAATATGCTTTCGATTAGTGAAGGCTGTTGATAGGAACGTTACCCACTGACTTTTAGTTTTCTCTTTGTCGATGGTTATCAACTTACCCGCTTTCTTATCAGTAAAGTAGATAGTGAAAGTTTTCTTGTCTTTGCCGTCGTCTAATCCGTTAGTGAACGCTAGCATTTCAGTGTATTGTGGCGTCGCTAACATCCCGCAATAAGCACGTGCAAACATGTTCACGTCGTAATGGGTATTATCCATCGGATTATTGCCCGGGCTATTCCAGACTTTGTTTACCCAATTAGGAACACCATCAAAGAAATTAGAAAAGATATCATGTAACGTCTTCCTATCTTCTTTTAAGTCTTCCCTTTGCTTATCCAATGCGAGTTGATCGCGAACGATATTCAATCCCTTTTCTACTTGGGATTTAGTAGGTATTGCTGTTTCAAGTTTTACAAATGTTTTTGATTTTGTCATTGTTCATTTCCTTATAATGACTGATGACTTGTTATTATCGATAATAATAGACACTAGGTAACAAGTCTTAACCCTTTGCCTAATACCATTATACAAGAAAACCCAAACGAACCAATAGCCACAGACATATCTGACTACATATTATATATAAAAAAACTAGCATCCCACCGCCCCCACCCCCCCAGATACGCAACACGCGCACAGCAATTATATAACTTGATTTCACTCAAATATTTTTGAAAATTACTGAAAATACGCGACCCCTTTATTTTACCGCCTATATGTACTACTGTATGCGTATGAGTATTCATATCGAACCCGAAGGTGGTATACCGATACCCCCACCCGTGAAGGGGAAGGACTTGGTAGAACGCACATCAGCCGCCTCAAAAACTATAGAACTTCTGTCTGAGCATGGGCTAGACGTGTCTGTGTCCAGTGAAGACAAAGATGTCTCTGCAAAGTTGGCAATGGCTTACGCCGCTGATCCAGTTAAGACCTCCAAGAAGGCCACCCCCACCCGTACCTCCACCCTCACCCCCGCCACACTGTTACTTACAGACAAGATTCTAAAAGATTTTGGTCATTCTGTAGTTCAAAGCGCGGCTCAAGTACGATACCTAGTGACAAACAAACTCGTAGAAGAGACAGAGAACGAGGATGCGAAGGTTAGACTCCGTGCTTTGGAGCTGTTGGGTAAGATCGCAGATGTGGGTTTGTTTGCAGAGCGCACCGAGGTGACAGTCACACACCAGTCTACAGATGATCTAAAAGATAAGTTACGATCTAAGTTAGCTAGACTCGTAGAACCTGTAGAAGATGCAGTGATTGTAGACACGAACGCCATAGACTTAGACAAAGAGTTTGGCCTGAGAGATGACGAATAACCTAGCCGAGATCGCAACAGACATAGACTTCTCTCCAGAAGAGATACAACATATGCTGGACAATCTAGATCAGTTCGCACCGGAAGAGCTTCAGGAGATAGACAGAATAGTCGAAGAGCTGTCTACGCGAAAGTCAAACACGGCGTCCAAAGATGATTTGATAGAATTTTGTAAGCGTATGCAGCCAGACTATAAGGTTGGTAGACACCATCGCATCTTAGCGGATCAGCTTATGGCACTGGAGGATGGGTCAAAAGACAGGGTATGTGTTAACATCCCACCCCGTCACGGTAAGTCGCAGCTTGTGAGTATCTTCTACCCCGCGTGGTTTTTGGGACGTAACCCAAATAAGAAAGTTATGATGGTCTCTCACACAACAGATCTTGCGGTGGACTTTGGGCGTAAGGTACGTAACTTGATAGCGACAGACGAGTATAGGGAAATATTTCCAGATGTCTCCTTGGCAGTTGACAGCAAATCGGCTGGGAGGTGGAACACAAATTTCGGAGGTGAATATTTTGCGTGTGGTATTGGATCTGCTCTTGCTGGGAGGGGCGCTGATCTTCTGCTTGTTGATGATCCTCACTCTGAGCAGGATGTTATTAACGGAAACTTCTCAGTGTTTGATAAAGCCTACGAATGGTTCACATTTGGAGCGCGTACTCGACTAATGCCGGGAGGCAGAGTGGCGATTGTACAGACACGTTGGCACATGGACGACCTTACGGGGCGTGTAACCAACGACATGGTGAAGAATGAGCTGTCTGATCAGTACGAAATAGTGGAATTTCCCGCACTTTTGGACTCTGACGACGGTACAGTTAAACCTTTATGGCCTGAGTTCTTCGATTTGGCAGCTTTGGAGCGTACAAAAGCGTCAATGCCCGCGTTTCAGTGGAATTCTCAGTACCAACAGCAGCCTACAGCCGAAGAAGCGTCTATAATTAAGCGAGAATGGTGGGGAATTTGGCCTCATGACAACCCACCACCCGTAGAATACATAATTATGTCGTTAGATGCCGCCGCAGAGAAGCATAATCGCGCAGATTACACCGCTTTGACCACTTGGGGCGTGTTTTTGAACGAAGAAGAGAACGCACACCACCTAATTTTGCTCGATTCTATCAAGGAACGGCTAGAATTTCCCGAATTGAAGCAACTATCGATGGATGAGTACAATAAATGGGAGCCAGACGCGTTTATTGTGGAGAAAAAGTCCTCTGGAGTGGCAATTTATCAAGAAATGAGGCGTATGGGCATACCTGTACAGGAATATACCCCCCACAGGGGTACTGGAGATAAGATGGCACGGCTTAATTCTGTGGCTGATATCATCGCATCGGGTATGGCATGGGTTCCTTCTACCCGTTGGGCAGAAGAATTAGTAGAAGAAGTGGCAGGGTTCCCGTTTATGTCGAATGATGACCTTGTGGACAGCACCGTTATGGCGTTATTACGCTTCCGTCAGGGCGGGTTTATACGCCTACCAACAGATGAATGGGATGATGAACCACAATATCATTATAGACGTGAGTATTATTAGTAGTATATTACGCGCATGGGGTACTTTCCCAACCCCTACGTGGACGCTACCCTCCCACCCGCTGGGTGGTGTCCACACTTTACTAGACGAACAGCAGTATGATCTGCTATAGTTACTACAACTTTGCATTGTGAGGACATGAGATGGCAGTCGAAAAACAGATGACCCCCTTTGAAATAGAGGGACAAGAAGACTCTGAAGAGCTTGAGATCGAGATTGTTAATCCTGAAGCTGTTTCTATAGAAACAGAAGACGGTGGTATGGTCATAGACTTTGACGGAGGTATAACTGAAAGCCTAGTAGGACCGGGTCATGATGCCAACCTCGCTGAATTTATGGATGACGATGAGTTAAAGGTCATGGCTACTGACCTTATATCAGACTTTCAAGCAGACCGTGAATCTCGCTCTGACTGGGCTAGGGCATACGTCAAGGGTCTTGACCTATTAGGGATGAAGGTGGAAGACCGTCAACAGCCTTGGTCTGGTGCGTCAGGGGTGTTCCATCCGCTACTCACAGAGGCTGTAGTAAGATTTCAGGCACAGGCTATGGGTGAGATATTCCCCGCTTCTGGTCCTGTACGTACGAAGATTCTAGGGAAGCAAGACCCTAACAAGACAGCGCAAGCAGAGCGCGTACAAAATGAGATGAATTACCTGTTAACTGAAGAGATGTCTGAGTACAGGGATGAAATGGAGCAGATGCTCTTCAAGCTACCTATCGCAGGTTCTGCGTTTAAGAAGGTGTATTACGACCCACTGATGGAGCGTCCATCCGCTATGTTCGTACCCTCAGAGGACTTTGTGGCGTCCTATGGAGCGTCAGACCTCAATACATGCCCAAGATATACGCATGTGATGAAAAAAACAGCAAATGAAGTCTTACAGCTACAAGTAAATGGGTTCTATAAAGAGGGTGAGCTACCAGAACCCACTCCAGACTACTCTGACATACAAGAGAAGTATGATGAGTTAGATGGTGAAGAGGCGGTCATAGAAGACGATGATCGCCATACAATTTTAGAAATGCACGTTGACCTAAACCTGTCAGGAGAGTTTGAAGACCCTGACGGGATTGCACGTCCTTACGTAGTCACTGTAGACAAGTCCTCATCCACAATACTAGCAATAAGAAGGAATTGGTACGAAGAAGATGAGAAGAAAAGAAAACGTATGCATTTCGTACATTATCGCTACTTACCGGGGCTTGGCTTCTACGGCACAGGGCTTATTCACCTCATGGGTGGATTGGCTAAGTCAGCGACCTCGATACTTCGTCAGCTTATTGACGCGGGTACGCTATCTAATCTACCTGCGGGTCTTAAAGCTCGCGGCTTACGTATTAAGGGTGATGATACACCGCTTATGCCGGGTGAATTTAGGGACGTGGACGTACCGGGTGGCGCTATACGCGATTCAATTACGTTTATCCCTTATAAAGAGCCATCGAGCGTACTCTATTCTCTACTCGGAAATATTGTAGAGGAAGGACGCAGAATAGGTTCTGTAGCCGACATGCAGGTCGGAGACATGAACCCTAACGCTCCTGTAGGCACAACGCTTGCTCTGATGGAAAGATCCATGAAAGTTCTTTCTGGTGTACAGGCAAGGCTCCACGCGTCTCTCAAGCATGAGTTAAGAATACTTGCTAAGATTATACACGACTATATGCCAGCAGAGTATTCTTATGAGATAGAAGGTGACTTCAGTAGGACACAGGATTTTGATAGTCGTGTAGATGTCATACCTGTGAGTGACCCCAATGCTGCAACCATGTCCCAACGTGTGATGCAGTATCAAGCGGCGGTTCAGCTTGCCCAGCAATCCCCCCAGATTTACGATTTGGGCAAGCTGCATCGTCAAATGTTAGAGGTCTTAGGTGTACAGAATGCAGATGAAATTGTTAAACTACCTGAAGATGTAAACCCCGCAGACCCTGTTACAGAGAACATGGCGATACTGAAACAAGAGCCAGTCAAGGCGTTCAAGTATCAGGATCACGAAGCACATATAGCTGTGCATATGGCAGCAGCCCAAGACCCAAAGATCATGCAGATCATAGGTCAGTCTCCGTTTGCATCAGCTATACAGCAAGCTATGGCTGCACACGTAACAGAACACGTAGCTTTCCAATATAGACGTGAGATAGAGAAGAAGCTCGGTGTGGAAATGCCAGATGAAGATCAGCCTCTACCAGAAGACGTAGAAGTAGAACTCTCTCGCCTAGCCAAAGACGCTGCTGAGAAGGTCTTACAAAAAGACAAGGCTGAAGCACAGCAGGAGCAGTTGATGAAACAGCAGCAAGATCCAGTAGTGCAGATGCAAGAACGTGAGTTGGCTATAAAAGAGCAAGAGTCTCAACACAACAGACAGATGGACTTAGCCAAGTTAGAACTGGAAGCAGCTAAGTTACAAACTACACAGAAGATAGAAGGCGCTAGGATTGGAACTAAGATAGCTACAGAGCTAGACAAAGAGCAGCGTAAAGACAAACGCGAGGGAACGAAGATAGGATTAGATATAGCGAAGGAGCTAGATAAGGGTGGAAGTTAGTGTATTTGACGCTCTAGAACGTCGCCTAAACGAATATAGGGATGAAGTATCAGAGTACATATCCGGTGGCGGTGTAAAGAGCATGGAAGACTACAACAGGCTTATAGGGAAACTTGAAGGTATAGATATTGCATTAAATAATGTAAAAGAGCTTGAGAAAAGATTTATTGAAGCATAAGGTGCTTCGTAATATTCGCGGATAGGCCGCGCAAGGTAACGGTGAACCTTTAAATCGCTGCAACGGGTGTAAAATGGTTGCGACAGTAAAAGTCGATAACACGAAGGTAAAGGATGACCTTCACGCAAAACTACCAGAACCTACGGGATATAGGCTTCTGATAGCACTTCCAGAGATCGATGAGAAGACAGAGGGCGGTGTATTCATGCCTGATGGTCTTCGTAAAGATGAGTCTACTGCATCTATCATTGGTTTTGTCATAAAGGCAGGATCAGATGCATACTCTGACAAAGAACGCTTTCCTAATGGACCTTGGTGTAAAGAGGGAGATTTTGTAATCTTTCGCTCTTACTCAGGCACTAGATTCAAGGTTCAGGGTAAAGAGTTCCGTCTTATAAACGATGACACTGTAGAAGGTGTTGTTGACGATCCAAGGGGGTATACAAGAGCATGAGTACAAATACCGCAGAAAACCTAGAAAACGAAGTAGAGGAAACTACTGAAATCGAGGTTGAGATTGAGGAGGCTCCTGTAGAAGAAAAACAGGAAGTTGAGACAAAGGTTGAAGAAAAGGTAGAAGAGCCTGAAGTTGAAGTTGAAGCTGAATCTGAAGCTAAGACAGAGAACTCTGACGCTGAAATAGACAAATACAGCGCAGGTGTTCAGAAGCGTATTGACCAGCTAACAAAGAAATATCGTGACGAAGAAAAAGCTAGAGAAGAGGCGTTACAGCTTCGAGAAGAAGCCGTTAAGTATGCTGAGAAGGTCAAAGAAGAGAATGAAAAACTTCGCAAGTCCTTGGAAGATAACGAAGACGTACTTATAAACCAAGCTAAGTCACGCGTCGAAGCGCAGCTCGCACAGGCTAATGCTAATTATAAAGTAGCATATGAAGCAGGTGACTCTGACAAGTTGTTGGAAGCACAGTCAGAGCTTACAAGGTTACAGAACGAACAATACCGTATAAGTAACTACGTACCTCCAAAACGTGGGGAACCTGCACCTGTTCCAACAGAAGCACCAAAACCAGAGGGACAGCCCGATATCGCGAAGCCACCACAACGTGCTTTAGATTGGGCAGATAAGAACACTTGGTTTATGCAAGACAAGCGAATGACAGGCTTTGCGTACGGTGTACATGAAGAACTTGTAACAAAAGGTGTTGAACCAAATAGCGAACAGTACTACAATGAAATAGACGCTGCCATGAAGGAAGCGTTTCCAAGTAAGTTTGAGGTTGTTGCAGAGGAGTCTGCGCCACCCCAGCCTCAAGCGGGTAACGTGGTTGCCCCGCCGTCTCGTACGTCAAAGAAACCACGCAAGGTGAAGTTAACTCCATCCGCAGCCGCACTCGCCAAACGGCTCGGACTAACTGCAGAACAGTATGCGGCGCAATTAATGAAGGATAGCTGATATGGCTGATAGAACTCCACGCACTACAGAAACTAGAGAAAAGACAGAACGTAGAAAAGGATGGACAAGACCGTCCGCGTTACCTACCCCCGAACCAAGGGATGGATTACATTTCCGTTGGATTCGCACATCTACCTTGGGGCAGAGTGATAATACTAACGTTTCTACTCGATTCCGTGAAGGCTATACACCAGTCAAAGCATCAGACTATACGGATTTAAACATTGTGTCTGACATCGATTCCCGATTCAAAGACAACATTGAGGTAGGTGGTCTGTTATTATGCAGTATACCTGCTGAAATTGCTGAAGAACGTGTTCAGGTTCAACTTGAACAGGCTCAACACGCACAAGAGGCTGTGGACCGTAATTTCATGAGAGAGAACGACCCACGTATGCCTGTGTTGAATCCCGAGCGTTCCACGCGAACTTCATTTGGGAAGTAACCTTTTTAGGGAGCTTCCTTGGTATTAACTTGGTTAGGAGATTGAGCAATGGCTACTACAGCAGCTCCCTATGGCCTGAAGCCCGTAAGACGAGCCGATGGCATGCCCTATGCAGGGGCAACTAATACATACCTGATCGATCCCGCTGGCGAGGCGACCAATCTTTTTAACGGTCAAGTTGTCATAATTGGGGCAGACGGGTTTATTGCACTCGCAACAGGAACAGGCGCGGACTTAACGTCCAACTCCGTTAGTGGCACTTCAGGTGTCGGCGCTATCGGTGTGTTTGTTGGTTGTGAGTACACAAACGCAGAAGGCCAACAGCTTTTTGCACAGCACTATCCATCTGGCACAGCCAATGGTGGGCCTATCAAGGCTTACGTTGTTGACGATCCAAACGTACTATTCCAAGCACAGCTTGATGGTACAGGAGCGCAAACAATCATCGGCACTAACACATTCTTTGCAGCCGTACAGTCTACCTCTACAGGTAACACAGCGACAGGCAATTCCACATCAGCACTAGATGCAACTGTACAAACAGCGGCAGCGGCGTTTAGAATTGTGGAGCATGTATCTGATCCAGCGGATGCATTTCCAGATGTGTTGGTTAAATTCAACCCCGGTGGTCATCAGATGACCAACAACGTCGGCTTATAAGGAGGCTAACTAATGGCTATTTCACGCGCACAGCTCCTTAAAGAGCTACTTCCCGGCCTAAACGCATTGTTCGGCTTGGAATACGATAACTATGAAAATGAGCATGCTGAGATCTACGAGACAGAAAATTCAGACAGAAGTTTTGAAGAAGAAGTCAAGTTGTCCGGTTTTGCAGCAGCCCCTGTGAAAGCAGAAGGCTCATCATTAGCATATGACAATGCACAAGAGCATTACACTGCTCGCTACAACCATGAGACCGTTGCAATGGGTTTCTCTATCAC